>Ga0255444_1002_pt1 | contig 34553 bp, 15 predicted proteins | sample ANMaggSeSYBR02I8_FD_182664 | JGI IMG/M metagenome (GOLD analysis project Ga0255444, IMG submission 182664) | Sediment cell enrichment communities from methane seep in Santa Monica Basin, California, United Staets - ANME aggregate JGI... | ecosystem: Environmental > Aquatic > Marine > Cold seeps >...
AGAAAATCAAACCGGATGTATATACGGTTTCCAGGGCCATTGACCAGAATAACAAAGATAAACTTGAGGCAGCCGGTGTGGATTCGGCCATACTGCCTACACGTGCTGCTGCCAATGTTATAGCCCAGTCAGCAAAAAGAGCAGCCAGCCTGAAGAAGGCACGCGAACTCAAGAGATGTATTGAAAAAATGGATGGCAAGAAACTTGCCATTGTAATGCATAACAACCCTGACCCTGATGCTATATCAGGTGCCATGGCATTAAGTGAGATCGCCAAGAATGTAGGCGTTGAATCCGAGATACTTTATCATGGTAAAATCGGGCACCAGGAAAACAAAGCCTTTGTTAACCTCCTGGATATAGACATTGAGCGGATGGAAAAATACGACCTCTCAAAGTTCTCCAATATTGCCCTTTTTGAATGCGCCATACCAGGCATGAACAATCTGGTACCACCCGATACCAGGATCAATATAGTGATCGACCATCATCCATTTAACATATCTGAAGTGAAGGCTGATTACATTGATATCCAACCCGATATAGGTGCCAGTGCAACCATAATGGCCATGTATTTGAAGGAACTTCAGATCAATTTCAGTAGTGAACTGGCAACAGCACTCCTTTATGGTATCAGGGTGGATACTCATGAATTCAAGAAAAATGCCACCCAATCTGATCTTGAAGCCGCTGCATTCCTGTACCCCCTTGTTGACCATGATATATTAAGCCAGATCGAGACCCCGTCCATGTCAACAGAAACCTTTGACATTATGGGCTATGCCATCCAGAACAGGCAGGTCGTTGGCAGTTACCTTATATCCAATGTGGGGCCGATCAGGGACCGGGATGCCCTGCCCCAGGCAGCAGATTACCTGCTGAACCTTGAAGGCGTTACCACAACAATTATTTTCGGGCTTACTGAGGAATCCATCCACATCTCAGGAAGGAGTAAGGATGTCAGGGTCAATATCGGTGAGATCATGCGTGAAGCCTTTGGTGAAGAGCATGGAGGTGGACACTCTACGTCTGCAGGAGCACAGATACCTCTTGGTGTGTTCAGCGGTACAAAGGATAAACAAACCTTAATGAAACTGGCAGAAGAGGCAATTGTCAAAATGCTGTTCGATGTTATGGGCATGGAAGAAAAGGAAGAATAAAACGTTCTTCCTTTTCAATATTCTTTTTAATTTTCTTGTAGTATATCAATTATAACTTGATGTACTCAAGAAAATCCGACCGAAGGGAGGATTTTGTTCCCGTATATAATCTATAAGATTATGTACTTATTTCTCTATCAGACGCATTAACGACTTTTTAAAAGCCTGAGCCTTGCCAATTATGATTTCAGATGACAGTGTGCCCTGGGCAAAACTATAGATAACAGCCGTGGTGGAAAGTATGACAAGGATTGCCAGTACTACTATGGCTGTGGAACTAATCTGACTACCCATAACCTTGAAAGTATCACTACGCCCATCAACCTCAACCAGGTATGTGCCGGGCTTGGACCTGTTCATTGTAAATTCGATTGTCATGATCTCACCAGGACCAAGGACCAGGTCTTCTGTTACTACTTCTTTACCATTTACTTTCAGAGTCATTGTATCTGCCTCACGGAGCGTACCGAAATTGGCTACTTCTACCGTGATGTTTACATTCTCTCCCGGCTGCACACTTTTAGGCTCGATGGTCAGGTTCGAATATACAAGTCGTGCACTTGGGTCTGTGATATCAATATCCTTTGAAGCGTCCTGGTGCCCTGATTTGGAAGCAGTGATCGTATGGGTACCGATCTGGTCAGGTGTGTGGGTGATATTTCCACTTGCCGGGGTTGTCCCAAGGTCATTGCTGCCGAACATAACTGTTACACCACTAACACTTTTGCCTTCGGAAGTTATTGATATGACAATGGTCTCACCTCTGTCAGCTAGCAATGGAGCACTTATTTCCAGCACCTTTGGCTGGTACAGGATTTCTATATCCTCGCTATCGCTCTCATACCCGGATTTGGAGGCAGTGACTTTGAATTCACCGGTTTCAACGGGTGTGTAGATAAGCTCACCATTGGAATCGGTAGTACCGACCTCGGAATCATCAAAAGTGATAGATACATCTTCCACTTCATCGCCGTCAGAAGTGACCAATATGGTGAACTCTTCGTTCTCATAGACGCTATTTGGGATGTCCAGGTCAAGATAAAGGGGTTCTTTTACTATGATCTCCTGGAATGGGTAGAAACGGACGGCACTGCCGTCGTCAGCTACCTTAAACTTGATCTCACCCATTATGTTTATGGTATCGTCTCTGTCGAGACTAAAACTATCCTCGTTTTTCAATACAATTGAAGGTGAAGTTTTTGTTACTTCCATGATACCATAGGTATCCCCTATTTCTACTGTGGTAAAACTATCAGATATCTGGAATAGACCATCTATGAACACGGAATTCGTTTCCATGCCCCTGAATACACTGTCAATATGAGCTACGATTATAGGTATATCGGTCCCATCCACATCTACCTCATAGAGGTAGGTGTCTCCTTCACTGGCGATATCGGTGGTAATTTCTTCCCCGTTCTTCAGGAGGGCTAGCATTAACGCACCACCGTCGCGGCTGATCTCATCGATCCTGAGACTGTATCCTTCCTCTAAAGTGAGCGAGTTACCGATATGCAGGGTGTGTTTTTTATCTTCATCGATAAGTATCTTGGATAGCTTGCCTTCCTTGATGAGGCTCCTGTCGCTGGAGACAAAAGATGATTCTTTCAAGTAGCCTGCAAAATATGTATACCCCATAAACCCGATGGACTGGAAAGTATTCCAATCGTCGCCACTGTGTTCGAAGTTCATGGAGATAGGTTTAGTGGTGTAGGTTAACTTACCGTAATCAACTGATTTTCCGTTACGTACTACTTCCAGTGTTTCGTCACCATAACCGGTATCCATATCATAGAGCAGACCTTCAAAGTTGAAGGGTGTCCACTTGAAGGTGGTTTCCTCTGTTACTGTACCTCTTAGTTCATAGGTGCCCGGTTCTGACATATCAACATAGGGTGCGAACCGCAGTGTACTATCATCAGCCACTATGATATTGATCTTACCCATGAGGTTGAAGTCATCTCCTTTCCCCAGACTTACGGTATTATCATTTTCCATTTCAATGCCGGTTGAGTCTGCGCTCTTGATCTCCATCAAGCCGAACTCATCCCCAGTACTGACATCAATATAATTATCAGATACCTGGAAGATACCCTCGATCACAATGGTGCTGGTTTCTGTTCCCACAAATACTTTATCAAAGTAGATAGCAATGATAGGAATATCCCTGGCACCTCCCAGGTCTTTTTCATAGACAAAGGTGTCATCTTCTTCGACTATATCTTCAACCACCTTTTCGCCGTTCTTGAACATTGCCACCATCACAGCATCGCCGCCTGAACCGAATTCAGAAATCCTTAATTCATACCCTTCTTCCAGTTCCAGGGATGAACCCGACCTTAGATTGTATTTCTTATCCGTATCCAGCAGGACCTTGCTGAGTTGTCTCTCGTCCAGCAGGCTGTCACTGTCTGAAGCAAAGGTGGTATCTTTGGTGTAGCCTGCAAAGTACCGGTCTGCCATGAAGCCGATGACTTCGTAGGTCTCCCAGATGTCCTGCTCAAAATCGATAGTTATAGGGGATGTCTCGTATATGATGTCTCTCTTGCCCAGTGACCTGCCAATATCCTTAATGGTCAAGGTCTCTTTCCCTATGTCATTGTCAAGGTCGTAGTAGAAGCCGCTAAAACTCTGGGGGTTCCAGGTGTAGGTTTTGGACATACCAGTGTCTTGAACCCAGATGCGGTTGCCTGAAGAGTATGTCTTGGAATTTACAACTAATTCTTTTTCATCAGTTTCTACTGTATCATTGCCGTCAGAGGCCTTAAAATAATATTTATATGTACCTACATCGCTAATTGTTATATTGAAAACATAATCCTTCTCATCAGATGTGACTTGGTCAGAAGAATCATCTTCTTCCATTTCGTGGTCATCATCATTAATATATAGGTACACGTACTCGAGTGTATCGTTATCAACATCCTTTATTGTTACAGAAAAATTAAATGTGACCGGTGTAACTCCACTTGTAGGATTAACACTTTCTTTTTCCACTGTAGGTGCATTATTAGACGTGTCTTCATGTTCAGTAGTAAAACTCCAAGTTTCGGTTTCGTTCAAATTATTTCCTGCCAAATCTGTTACATCAGTAGTCACCGTTGCTGTATATTCCGTATTGTAATTCAGATATTCGTCTGGATCAAAGGTCGCAGTCTTTGTAGAACTGTCATAAGTTACCGTACCTAAAATTGAACTTGAATTTGATGAAATGTTTAGAAGAAATGAACTAGTATTCAGTGTTGATCCATTCATTTCGTCGCTAAACTCTGCTGTGATATTAGCCGTAATATTGAAGCTAGTATTATCATTTTCAGGGTATGTATCTTCAACTGTAGGTTTTGTAGTATCTACTGTAGTGTCGGATGCTGTGATAAAACTCTTTTCTTCACTTTTATTGGAATTACCAGCTTCATCAGTACTAAAAACTCGATACTTATATGTTGTTGAAGGATTCAAAACTGTAAGGGTTATCTCGTGTGATGTAACATTTGAAGAGCTAGAATTATCGTACTCACTGGTTGAATCTATACCATATTCCACCCTAGATGTAGAGTCCTCGTGAGTTATCCAGGTAATTACTGCAGTAGAATTAGTTACAGTTCCATTTGTTACCTCAGTTATTTCTGGTGATTTGTCATCCTTAGATTGAATAGATTCTGTAGGATTTGAACTTGAAGAGTTTGTACCATCAGAGGCATTCACTTTATAGTAGTAATCAATTTCATCTTCTGTGTTATCAGTATATATTTCAATCCCACTTGATGTATTACCCCTTAAAGAATATGTTCCATCCTGTTCTGTGGCTCGCAGAATATCGTAACCTGTAACATTAACTCCATCGTCATCGGATTTGTCCCAAGTTATATTTATATATCCCCCATCATCACCCGTCACATCTGATGCATCAACATTAGTAGGTGCAGCAGGTGCAGCAACAGCTATTGCAGTAAATAAGGATAAAACCGCAATTGCAATTATCATTGAACTGAACTTCATAATCCATCACCTTCATTAACCAACAATCCCAAAACAAAACTTCCTATCCTATTCATAATATCATAACCTTCTAATTATTCTAACTAATCATCTACTGACATAAATAAATCATCATTTTCCTTTTTGCCCACATCAATATATGCTCTATATGCCGCAATCAACGTACCCAGGAAAATCGGTGCCATAAAGAACCCGCCTATACCACCCACAAGACCGCCGCCGATGAAAGCCAGCATAACCAGGAGCGGATGGATACGTGATGCCCTGCCAACGATGTAGGGTTTGAATATTAATTCAGTAGGCACATACAGGATGAGGGCCGATACCAGTATAAACACAGCCGCACTCTCGACCCCGAATTCCAAATACCTGAATATCGCAATAGGCAGCAGCACCATCCAGCCTGCGAAAATTGGGATTAAGCCTGCGATCAGTATCAGTGCAGACATTGCAGGGATATGTGGCACCTTGAAATAATAGAACACCCCGACTGAAAGAATGCTGGTGATCATGGCGGCATAAATGTTACCAAGGAAGATGCCTGCCAGGATATAATCAAGGTGCTCCTTAAATGATTCAGCAATCAAGAGCTTATTCCCAGGGACCGTACGCATTAAGGCGGTCACGAACCTGGAGCCATCCATTAGCAAAAAAAAGCATACAAATACCGAAATGATAACATTGAGTATGAATAGGGCGATCTTTATACTCATCGAAAAGGGAATCTGCCCCAACATGGGCAGAATAGTAGAAGATAGGTTTAACACTGCATCCTGTATCAGCTGATATATAGGCTCAGGGATATCCAGTTCATTTATGAAAGTAATTGTCGAATTGACCAACTGCTGTTGGTTCTTGGCCATCATGATCAACTGGTTCAATATCTCGATCATACCCAGCCCCAGGATTCCCATAAGTGGTGTGATTATGGCAACAGTAGCAACCAATGAAGATATCCGCTCACCTACGCCCCTTTTTATTAGTTCTCTCCTTATGGGTCTGGCAACATAGGCAAACACCAATCCCAGGATGATACCATCCAGTAGCGGAAGGATGATATAACCAAAGGTGGCCAGTATCAATAACAGGACAATACCTGCAATGATTATCCACCTGTTCTCAATAAGAACAGTAATACCATCCTTTTCTGGCATCCATCTCCTCCTCTTAAATTATTTAATACTCTTTGCACTAATAAATGTTAGTAAAGTAACAGCACGTAATAATATTTATACTTGTCGATTTTTAGAAAAACATTTTAATAAATGTGTGGAGACTGTCGGTCAATCATTCCAGTTTATTTAATCGATATTGAATCCGCCTTATCAGGCCACGGATAGTCTGTACTTCTCTTGATGTTAATCTTGCACGCCCCAGAATCCTGCGTATCATCAATGTAGTCTTATCCTTCTTATGTACAGGATAATCAATTTCTCCCAGCAGTTGTGTGATATGACCATACATCAGGTCCAGGTCCGGACGTTGGGCAAGTTTGATACTGCCTGCCTCCAGATCGCTTAGTTCATAAAGTACTACAGCCACTGCGTGGGACAGGTTCATACTGGAATAATCAGGACTGGTATGAATGCTCATAATTATATCGCAAAGCTTCAGTTCATCATTGCTCAAACCCTTATCCTCACGTCCGAACAGGATGGAGACAGAAGCACTTTTTCCTGTAAGCAACTGCTTGACAGATTCCGGGGAATAAGGCGGCATCCTTATATGGTTTTCAACTCTCACGCCCGGATTCCCTGTGGCAGCTATCACCAGGTTGGAACCGGCCACTGCATCCTGGATGGTTGAATGAACAGAAGCATTTTCCATTATCTCCCTGGCATGCATTGCAAAGGCCCTGGCTTCACCTCCCATCTCACATGGATTGACCAGTGCCAGGTCTGAAAAACCGAAATTCTTCATAACACGGGCCGTGGAACCCACATTGCCCCCGTAAAGCGGTTCTACCAGTACCACACGTATGTCCAGACCATCATTGACCATGGTCTTTCGTTTGGGCTGTATGCTTAAATCGGTTGTGATTTTAAGCCCCTATCTCCTGCTGCACCAGCTCCCCCTCCTACCCCCACTGCTCCTGCTTCCCCCTCCAGGACAACATCAATTAGTTTACGTGCCCACTCCAGCTTTTTTATTTTAGTGGCGTTTACATGAGGGTCGGAAAAATCAAATCCTATAAGTACTATAGCAGATGCCCCCAGTTCCCGTGCCAAAAAGACACATCGGTCCCCGTCAGTAAACCCGCCAAAGTTGTGGACATTAGCCAGGGGTACGGCCTGGGTGGACCCCACTACATTGTAAAGTTTGGGAACAATTGAACTTATAATCGGTATATTGTCTCCGTGACCATGGACCACCATCACTGCCCCCCTCTGGCTGGCCTCTATTTCGGCTTTAACATCCCCGTCCAGGTCAGTCACAATAATGTGGGGCACAATACCCTGATTCATAAGGACGGCAGCGGCACCATCGGCAGCAATGATGCAAAAATCGTCAGGTTGGACCAGTTCAAGTTCACCTTTCAAAGTAGGTGCATTGCCGCATACAAGCACATCCCTGTCCCTGACCAGTTCTTCGAGCCTCCGGATGGATGCTATTTTAGAAGATGGCATGCCTGAAATAATTCCGGACAACACCCTGGCAGATTCTTCATCCAGGACACGGTTATAACCCATATCCCTGATTATTTCCAGGTATAGCGGCTCCCAGTCTTCAAATCTCATGATATCTTTGAAATGCTCATCTTCATGCCTGTACCTTCAACGTCCCATTCCTTAACCAGGTCACCTTTGGGCTCAATATCCATGCTGATGACCAGCAGTTTTGTCCTGACCTCATCGGCAATATGCGCTTCCCAGTCCAGGACAAGATCCAGTATCCGCTCATCTTTTATCAGCACGACAGCCTTGATCTTTTCTTCTACATCCAGGTCAAGTTCTTTTCGCATATCCTGCAGCCGCCTGATAACCTCATGGGCATATCCTTCTGATTCTATCTCCCTTGTAAGCATGGCATCCACGTACACAAGGCCGCCAGAGAACTCGGCAGCTGCAATATGTTCGGGTATGGTCTCATTGAACCGCACCATCTCAGATGTTATAGTAACAGTTTCCCCTGCTATTTCCAGTTCACACTGTCCGGAATCCACGAGTGCATCCCGCATTGAAATAACATCAGCAGAACCAATGGCTGCAATGACCTTACCTGCATCGCCTTTGAATACCGGGCCAATAGCTTTTGGTTGTGGCACAGTTTCCAGTCCCAGTTCATCCCAGGTCTCATCACTACCGAGGATCATTATTTCCTTACTGTTGGTTTGCTCAAGCAGTACTGACATCAAGGTTTCAGCAGCCTGTGCTACCTGCTCATTTTCGGGGGCCACCACAATCTTACGCACCGGCCACCTTAGTTTGCGTTTAACCTTTTGCCTGGCATTGGATGCTGCCTCTACCATGTTACGGACAGTATCCATCTGCTTCTCAAGTTCAATATCCACCAGTGCATCCTCCACTTCGGGCCAGTCACACATATGTATTGACTCCGGGCTGCTAGGGTCAAGGTTGTGCACCAGGTTCTGGTAGATAGATTCTGACAGGTGGGGCATAAACGGAGCCATAACCTTGGCAATCTTAACCAGTACTTCGTACATCACCCAGTAGGCGGCCAGCTTGTCAGGGTCATCTCCTTCAGTCCATGTCCTGGGCCTGATCAGCTGGACATACCACCTGGACAGGTCCTCCAGTATAAAATCTGATATAGGCCGGGTGGCCCTGTGAAGGTTGTACTGGTCCATTGCCTCGTTCACATTAAGTATAAGTGAATTCAACCGGCTCAGTATCCAGCAGTCCTCGGGTCTTAGATGAGACTTTACCGAATCATAGGTTACAACCGAGGGGTCGAAGTTGTCCAGTGCCATATAGGGCAGTGGGAACCGATACACGTTCCAGAAGATATTGACCTTCCTGTTGATCGTGCTGACCTCGTCCCAGTTGAATTTAAGGTCCTCCCAAGGCGCATTTGATGAGAGTACATAGAACCGTAGGGTGTCTGCTCCGAATTTTTCCATTACTTCCTCAGGTGAAACTACATTGCCCTGGCTTTTGCTCATCTTCTTGCCTGCATCGTCCAGCGTGAATCCGTGCATTAGCACGCTCTTGTACGGTGCCTTGCCAAAAGCCAGCATACTTGCACCCAGCTGCGAGTAGAACCAACCTCTTGTCTGGTCGTGCCCTTCAGTGATAAAATCAGCAGGCCAGAGTTTGTCAAAGGCCTCATGCTCCCGCGGGTAGTTCAATGTGGCCCATGATGCCACTGCAGAATCGAACCAGACATCAAAGACATCAGGCACCCTTTTCATGTTCCCGCCGCATTTGCAGGTAATAGTGATATTATCCACACTTGGCCTGTGCAGGTCCAGTTCACCTTTCTGGTCTGAACGCTCCTGCAATTCTTTCATTGTACCTATAACCTCTTCTGCGGTGCACTCATCACAAATCCAGATAGGCAAAGGTATTCCCCAGTATCGCTGCCGGCTGATACACCAGTCACGTGCGCCTGATACCCAGTCAGCAAACCTGGCAGAACCGGCCCAGTCCGGGTACCATGCCACTTTATCGATCTCGCTTAACATCTCATCCTTGATATCCGAGATCTTCAGGAACCACTGCTTGGTTGCAAGATAAATAATAGGGGTCTTGCACCGCCAGCAGTGACCATACCTATGACTGACCATGCCTTTTTTGAGCAGGTTCCCCTTTTCTTCCAGGTCACTAATGATAAGCTCGTCAACTTCCTTGACATATTTTCCTTCATACTCCCCTGCATCGGATGTGTATCTGCCGTCAGGACCAACGGGGCAGAAAATGGGCAGTTCATGCTCCACACCCAGCATAAAATCATCCATGCCGTGGCCGGGTGCTATGTGAACGATGCCGGTATTCTCTGCTGTGACAAAATCCGCCATGTAAACATTATGATCAAATCCGGCCTGGGCCGGGACCTTATCAGATAAGGGGTTGTCATATGAAAGTTCAAGCAGGTCTTCCCCAAGCATCTGGTCCAGTATCTCAAAGTCTGTATAACGTCCCTGTTTCAGTACATGCTCGACCAGGCTTGTTGCTACATAGAGTACTTCGCTGCCATCTTTGTTATCCTTCCATGCCCTGATCTTGCTGTATTCAAAACCAGGGTGGACAGATACTGCAATATTTGCAGGGATGGTCCACGGTGTGGTGGTCCAGATAACTATATATGTATTCTCTTCACCCTTCACTTTAAACTTGATATAGACCGAAGGGTCCTCCTCATCCCAGTATTCCACTTCACTGTCTGCAATGGCAGTCTCGCATCTGGGGCACCAGTTTACCACCCGTTTGCCCCGTTCCAGCAGGCCCTTATCATGGCCCTGTTTCAGGGTCCACCAGGCTGCCTCAATATATTCATCCTTCAGGGTCATGTAGGGGTCTTCCCAATCCAGCCACACTCCCAGGTCCTTGAACTGCTGGGTCATATCATCCTTATGCCTGATAGCGAACTCCTTGCATTTGGCAATAAATTTATCTACTCCGTACTCCTCAATATCCTTCTTGGACTTGAAACCAAGCATTTCTTCAACTTTCACTTCTATAGGAAGGCCGTGCATGTCCCAACCTGCCCGGTCCCTGACATGGAAGTTATTCATGGATTTGTGCCGCAGGATCGAATCTTTTATGATCTTGTTCCATGCCGTGCCGAGGTGGATGTGCCCGGTCGTATATGGCGGTCCGTCTACAAAATAGAAGTCTGTACTGCCGGATCTATGCTGTCTGGACCTGGGATACGCATTTATGGAATCCCAGAAATTTTGGATGTCTTCCTCCAGGGTTTTTGGTTCATATTTATTGGTGATTTCCCGTATCATTCCCGATTCTCCGGATAAGATGGATAACAATAATTAACTGGAGTAGATAGTACTTATTATTTGAGTTAAAGATTTCTATCATGGGCAATGGATTCCCATGGTTGCCTGGAAGGCAATTGTGGATAAAGAAATATCAGGGATTAAAAAAAAGTAAATTAACCAGGTATCACAATTAATTCTATGATACCCGGTCTATCGTGGATTAATACTTTGAAGGTGAATGGGCTTCACCATGACATCCTCTACATTCACTCACATCTAATCCTGTTAACTGCGCATGGACTCCCTCATGGCAGTCTGCGCATGGACTTACTTGAAGGTGAACCGGGTGACATTCTACACAATTAATGTCTGAATGCTTGGATGGGTAATCCTGGAATTCCTGTGCCACATTAGTATGGCATTCAATACATAGTTCATTTGTTGTGTCTGAACCGAAATTGACTCCTTTGGGCATATGCCCATTGTGACATTCTGTGCAGTCTTTATTTGCGATATTCCCACTGTGGTCAATCCCTTCATGGCAGTCAAGACAATCCGGGATGCCCTTATGTTCTATATGACAGTCATAGCAACTACCAGAAAGATCCAAATGACTACCACCCTCGGTCTTCACATCATTGTATGCTTCACTATGGCATTTGTCACAGGCATCGTCAGTCAGGAGGGAATGGCTTTCATGACAGTCTTCACAAGGTTTGCCCTCAATATTTATTCTACCTTCTAATTGATGATAACTCCCGTGACATAGATCGCAATCCGAATACATAGGTTCTCCACCGAACTCGTGACACCTATCGCATTCACTTGGTATCATTTCTTTATGAACACTGAACCCGGCCATGGCTTCAGGATGGCATCCTATATCCACACATCCCGTTTCCATAGGATCTACGGATCCATGCATACTTAAGATGGAATCCTCAGTATGGCATCCACCGCAGTATTCCATCTCAATATCCTGATGCAAATGGGTCGGTTTCGCAATACTATATATCAAAAATATAAGTGCCATAATAGCTAACACTGTAACAATTTCTTTTCTCATACACTAATCCACCTTAAATCCATGCTAATCATTAGTTTAAATTAATAAAGTATAATTCCGTATACCTGCAGCAATACACTTCCAAGAAAATCCTCCCTTTGGTTGGATTAACTTGAGTACATAATCTTATAGATTATATACCTACTAAAAAACAATTAATGTATTTCAATATAAATATATCGATATGGTCTGCGGTTGTATAGTCACATAATTATTTCGCATTGAACTATTTTCAGGACTATACAATATAGTCTGCGGCTGAAAAATAAAGTCCCGCCTCCCAGATTCGAACCGGGGGCATCGCGGTTACTGCGCGTGTGCACATTTAGGTGTGCATGATCGAACTACAGCCGCGCACTCTAACCAGGCTGAGTTAAGGCGGGATAATGAATATAAGCAAGTCTCAGCCATCCGGCGGCATTCAGGATATGCACGATAATACTTATCCTTTTCGTTGATATCTGCCAGATATCACCATTGCCCGATATCTTAGGTAAAGTACTAGAGGGTAATTAGCGCAGTTGTGTGAAATCAGTGCTGAGGTTCTTTACTTTGTATCTCAAACAATCCTTGAAATCATCACCCTCAAAATCACATGGCTGCAAGTCATTCGCAGTACATTTCCGGTGGGAATACATCGTACAATCTTCTTTCATATGATCAAAATCCTGGGTTTTATTGATACCTTGATTTCATACTATCATTAAGTATTATGGTTTGCAGTTTATAGTTTGTGGTCTGTGGCCTATGGTCTGTGGTCTGTGGTCTGTGGTCTGTGGTCTGTGGTCTGTGGTCTGTGGTCTGTGGTCTGTGGTCTGTGGTCTGTGGTTCATGATATCTATCTTAATCATGTTTTGGCAGGACAATGTTAAATGTACTGCCATTTTCATCACTTTCCGCCCAGATTATGCCATTATGCATTCCGATTATTTCCTTACTAATGATAAGTCCAAGTCCGACACTGCCGTATTTCCTGATTGACGTACCGTAGACCTGGTGAAATCTATCAAAAATAAAGGGAAGTTTGTCAGCGGGAATGCCAGTTCCTGTATCATTAATACTGATCTTGATTTTGTCCCCTTCCTCAACAGCCGTTATTGCAATTTTTCCGTTTTCCGGTGTGAACTTTATAGCATTGATAATTAGATTTAAGATGACCCTGGCAAGTTTTTCCCCATCTCCCTTAATCTCAGGAAGTGTATGAATATCCTGGACAATCGATATTTTTTTTTCTTCAAACTGTGGTTGTATGTCCCTGAGGATTTTGATTATGGTCTCATTTATCGATACCGACTTAATTTGCAATTTCAATATGTTATTTTCAAGTTCTGCAACAATTGAAAGATTATGTATCAGGACAATCAACTGGTCAGTATTCCTAAGAATGATCTTCAGTTTATCCTTTTGTTCATCATTGATTTCCCCCATCATCTTGTCATTGATCAGTTCAGTGCATCCTCTTATCGAAGTAAGTGGAGTTAATAATTCATTGGCGATATTTGAGATGAATTCTGTTTTTGCTCGATGGGCTTCTTTCAAATCTTCATAAGACTGTTCTATTTGCTCATGATATTCAGCAAGCTTCTGTTCAAGTCTGTTTTTTTCAGTTACATCCCTGATAATACCATAAACTTCAGTGATCTTACCATCGTAATTGACAGGCTTGACCTTTATCTCACCAAGTCTTGATTTACCGTCTTTCCTGACCACTTCCAGTATTGCAGGCTTGTCAATAGTTTTTCCGGAGACCAGATCCTTTATGATCTCATTTACCATCTCAACACTAACAGGAGAAAACCATTCTGACAAGTGGGAGCCAATAATATCTTCACCAGGGCAGCCAAACATTTCAAGACCAGCTTTATTAATTTTAATGAAGTAGCCATCAATATCGTGAATGTATATCCCGTCACTTGCATTTTCGAACAGGTCCCTGTATTTGACCTCGGCAATTTTCAGTTGTTCATACGACATCCTGAGTCTTTCATTGTAATACCTTAGTTTAAGTTCCATGTCCTTTTTTTCAGTGATATCGTTTATCATGCTATGGAAGCCGGTTATTCTATCGTATTCTTTGATCACACGGATTTTTACTTCAATCCACCGGTGTTCCCGGTTCGGGCGAATGATCTCCCTGATAACATCTTGCTCAGTTATCTCCCCGGATTGTAATCTTTTCAGGGTGCTAAGGGCAATATCAACGCTGTCCTTTGAAAGCCATTCAGAGAATTTAGTACCGATTATCTGATCTGATGTGCATCCAAAAATTTGAAGTCCGGTTTTATTAATTGAAAGAAAACGACCATTTATATCGGTTACAGAGATACCTTCCTGTGCGTTGTCGAAAAGTTCCCGGTATTTTGCTTCCGAGTAAAATAGGCCTTTATAGGCTTCTTTGATTTTCTCTTCAAGTTGTTCTTTATACTGTTTAAGCTCAAAGACGTTATCTTTTAATCTGGTACATATCCTGGCATTCTGAACCACTGATGCCGCCTGTGAGGCAGCAATTGTTAAAAAATCGATCTCTTCATCCCTAAAGTGGTAGGGGTCGGCCATGTAAATGTTCAATAATCCAGTAACCTTTGTTCCCCTTTTCATTGGCACGAAAATCTGGGCCGAAAAGCCCAGTTCTTTTGTCAGGTCAAACCACGGCCTATTTTTAGTCTCATTAAAAACATTGGGAACAGAGTAATATTTCCCTGTCTTCAGGACAGTACCGGAGGGACTTGATGTTAGTTGTACACCTGCTTTTTCTGCTGCTTTATACACTTTTTCGATATAATCCGGTCCCAACCTGTACGAAGCTACCATCTTCAGTTTACCATCCACCTCATCTACCAGCATGATGGTCCCCGAATGGGCATCCATTGTTTTACATGTGAAATCCAGGATTTTTTCAAGTATCCGGTCAAATTCAAGAGTAATATCTATCGAAGATATTTCGTTTAATGCTCTTAATTTGGATTTTTCATCATTGACCATATTTTATTAAAGCTCCGGATTCCGGGGACAGGCCATTGAATCAGCGCCAATTGTGAAATACAAGCATGTGCCGCAGTAGTTACATTCTGATATTTGCTGCTTGTTAATAGACTTGTTGAAAAAGTCCGGGTCAGCCAATTGTGGCCTTCCAATAGCCACAAGATCAGCCTTATTTTCTGCAATAATCCTGTTGGCATATTCAAGTGTCCTGATATTTCCAACACAGATAACCGGTACATCCACCACACTGCGTATCCCTTCTGCAAGGTTCACATGTACTCCTTCGCCCATATCCTCTGATGGGGCCATATGGTTCATGCTTGCATATGTCCCGGCAGCCACACTGATCACATCGGCACCTGCTTTTACAAGTTTGGGAGCAATTTCCCTGACCTCACTTAATGTAAGCCCACCCACAACAAATTCATCAGCACTGATACGGCAGGAAACGGGTGTGCTGCCCACAGTTCTCTTAATTTTTTCTATTATTTCAGTAAAAAATAACGTCTTGTCTTTGCCGTATTTATCAGTGCGCTTATTTGAATAAGGTGAAAGGAACCCACCTATCAGGTAACCAAATGCACCGTGGAGTTCTATTAATTCAGCTCCTGCTTTTTTGGCCCTCACAGCAGCATTTACAAAGTCATCCTGGATTCTTTTTATTCCGGCTTCGTCCAGTTCTTTGGGTGTTTCATTCATGACCGGACAGGGAATTGGAGATGGTGCGAGAATAGGATGCCCGGTCATCACAGACAGGGTCTGCCTTCCGGCATGGAATAACTGGGCGGCTGGCACTGCACCGTTTTGTTTGATGATAGAAAAAAGTTCACTGAAGGATTCAATATGTTCATCTTTGTTTATCCGCAGGCAATTCGTGTTGGAAACTCCGTCATCCGATACTGCCATACAGCCCGTGATGATGAGGCCACTGCCCCCTTTTGAAATTTTTTCATACATCCTTGTTAGTCTTTCGGTAACAAATCCGTCCGGTGTTGCAAAATTTGTCTGGAATGCAGGAAAAACGATGCGATTGGGTATCACAATATTGCTGATCTTTATTTGTTCGATGACTTTGTTTAGGTTCATTATCCCAAATACATTACCTCTGAATATAAAGATTTTCTATAGCTTTCGTTTTTCATAGTTGTCCATGTTCCAAAGGCAATAACCAGTAGGATGAGGAACTTATGGGTCAAATGGGAGTTTAGTAAATCAAATTATTTCAATAATAATATTAGACGCAGATTTACACTGATTTACTCAGATGCAACCTTAAATCTGCGTAAATCAGTGTAAATCTGCGTCTTAAAAATAACTGGGAAATGGAACAGTGTCAGATAATATATCTAGCGATATTGTATGGTTGACTCGACACTAGTATCCAATATCAAGTTATTCTCATGGGGCAGGAGGTCTAACCCCCCCGCCTCCTGAAGCCAATGTAGATAGCGCCGGCAGCCAGCACCACCATCAGCATTCCAAAAAGATCAGCACCTGAGAACGACATTGGTCCCGCATCTGATGGCTGGGCGCTCTCATCCTGCATCTCGTATCCTTCCACGTAATCGCTTGGATTGCTCGAACCTTCACCACCGGCACCTGCATCCTGAATCAACTCTGCATCCAGACCAGCGCCGGCACCTGCATCCGTGCTCTCATTGCCAGTTCCGCTATCATGAAGCCTCCGCCATGCGCTACTACTACTGCTGCCGTCAACAACAGTCTCGATCGTAGATTGTTCTGTCTGCCGTCCTGTAGCTTCATCCATCAGCTGGCGGTACTTTTCGATATCCTCAGCACTGAGACCGGCAACTGACATCATACCTTCTATATATTCGTTCAGGGTTGGATTGCCACATGTATGATGACAGCAGGTCACTCCTTCCTCAACAACCGATTCTACGTATTCCTTTACCAGATTCCGGATAACATCATCGGAGACATGCCAATCAGATCGATGAATGGAATTTAGCATGTTCGCAGTCATTGACTGGTATGCATAAGGATTTGTTTCCTTTAGATAATCGGATACACCGATGTTGTGTTGGTCAAGAACATACGTCTCATAGACCTCGTCCCACATCGAATCGGTGATAAGATCCGGCATCACAGTGTCCCATAACCCCATGTTCCCGATAAAAGCGTCCATGTAACGGGTACCATCGTATCCATGCTCCTTCATTCCCTCGATCCATGTGGGATTGAGGTAACGTGAACGCAAATCCTTACTCAGGAAATGGTTCAGGGTCTCAATTTTTGCACCGTCAATATCGCGCTGGTTATTGATGTACATGTCAGGTGTGTTACCCCCGGTCACGCTTTCAACAGCCAGACTTAGACCACCAAAGTATGCTGCAACCATCGGATGTTCCAGGGTACCATAAAGGTTTGAGGTGCGGCTGAACACTCCCACTTCGACATCGGCAAGGTTCTGCCGGAAGACATCCGTATACTGCTCACCCCACATTTCCTGACCGTAGATGTACCCCATCCGGTCTATGTAGAGATCAGCGATCTTCTTTCTTTCTTCCCAGGTATCGCTGCTGATGACATGCTCGATCCCAGGGGTGTATGAACCCGGAGGAGGACAGAATATACGAGATACGGAAAGGTTGTATGCCGTTTCATTGTCATAATCTACGTCAATCAGGGACTGATAGATTGAATTTGAGTTCTGTTTGACATAGTTGGGGTATAGATCATCATCCGCTTCAGATGCAAGCCGCACAGCCTTATCAATCAATTGAAGCCTGCTTCCATACATGTCCCTGTACGAACCCGAAGTAGTTACCACCACATCAATCCTGGACCTTCCCAGTTCACTGGAGTTGATGAGTTCAACATTATTTACTCTTCCTTTACTATCCCACACAGGTTTTACTCCAAGCAGGTGAAATATCTCGGATTCCATAGTCCCCTGATGCCTTGTGGTCTCAATTGACCAGAGAAGGAAAGCTACTTTTCTTGGGTATGTGCCGTTTTCTGCAAGACGCAGGGCAATCAGTTCGTCTGCAAGATTCGTGCCCACCTTCCATGCAGCAGTTGTCGGGATGAGCCTGTCATCAAATGTGCAAAGGTTTCTGCCCGTGGGCAAAGCATCCGGGTTTCTTATAGGATCACCGGCTGGCCCAGGAGGTATGTATTTACCCTCAAGAGCATCGAGAATGCGTGGTATCTCAATAGTACACCCGTTGATCCTTGTTGTGTATTCAATAGAAAGGTTCAGGTCCGCTGTTATATTCTCAGACACTGCCCCAAGTATCATGTTCTGTGCATTAACTGCTGAAGTTCCATTAAGTACAGTCTCATTCAGGAGAGCAGTAGTCAGGCCTTTTGTGGAATTGGTCAACTGTATATGCTGTTTAAATTCCTTCCCTAACATGGATTCTACCATCGCAACCAGACTCTCCCCGGTTGGCGGCTCGCTGAGAGTGTGGGAACCATAGGGCATGAATGTTGTTTTCAGCTCCTGCAAGTAATCGTCCAGATCATCGATAAAGGCGTCTGTGGCAGTAACGTTGCCTTCGATGTCTTCCAGATTCACTTCCATATCCTTATCCAGATCCAGTTCCCTTGTCTGATTGATGATGTCAGACCTGTACTGTACTTTTACCCCTTCATCAACCACCTGTCTGTACATCCCAATGTCCTGCTGTAGTAGTGACAGGTTCCCATAGAGACCGGACGGTATAATGGTTGGGGTCATGAAGTCCACAATAAGCATGTTTGCTCTCCGGCGGTCAAAGATACCTTCTGCATCCATGGGCAGAACGTGTACTATGGGCATATCCTGCAGAAGTATAGCTCCCCAATCCTGAGCAGAGAGACCAGCCTCCTTACCCGGCATCGCCATAATACTTGTGAATATCGGGAACAGTGCATCGGCGTCATATACCTTCCCAAGATACAGGTAGAAAGCAAGATTTTGATGAGTTGGCGGAATGGAGCCGTCATGGTACATCACTGTCTCGTTCTGATCCCATCCCCACATAGGATCAGGGGCCAGTATTACATTTCCAAACTCGATCTTGGGAATGACAAGGTACTTGCCTGTCTCATTCTCGTAGACCATGATCTCACCTGGTGGTTCACCCCAGATATTGATCATTTCTTCCTGCTTCTCTTGCGACAATCCATTGAACCACTCAAGATACTGGGATTCATGAATAAGGATAACACTTCCTTTTTCCATACGTTTCTCCAGCTCTCCGGGTGCCCATGTTCCTATGTTGTATCCCTGTGTTACCATGAGCTGGGCCAGTTCGTCCCTGTCAGGTAGCGGCTTTGTTCCAAGATCATAACCCCTTGCCTTCATCGCTTTAAGCAGGTTTGCAAGGCTGGCCTGAGCATCCAGATAATAATCAATATCTGCGCCCATTGACGCTTTTCCTGCTTCTGCAGCATAGTAGGGTATGACGATCTTTTTCTCGGAATTTAGCATCCTATGCAGCTGCATCCAGGAAATCGTTCTCTGTGTGAGCCATTCTACTTGATAGTCTATAGGATAATAAGCTGAATCCCCAATGGAAGGGTCCTTGCAACCAATTACAATAGGCTCGATTATACCATCCATCTCAGCAGCAGCAAGCTGGAAGGTCTGTTCAGGTCCGACACCATGTGAAGAGTTCTCCCATTCTTCGGCACTCACACCATAGAATAACCGAATACCATTTAATGGGGTCACGTTCCAGGTTTTAAGATCCTCGATACCCTGTTCGGAATCCTTATAGTTCATGCGCCCACCCCTGGAAACAATTATCACACTATCAATTATGGGTTCTCCATTTAGCATTAGGTAATTTACTGATGCAGGGTCCTTATAGGAATAAGAAGCAACAATGACATTGCAGTTTCGAGATTCAAAGGAATCGACTAAAGCCCCGGCCAAAGGTGCATCCCTGCCATATATATGTTTCAGGGAAGAATAGATAACAGCAACGGTAGGCTTTTCATGATTATAGCCTTTTGTAGAGTACCAGTCAAATCTTCTGCACTTGAATATATTTCCCCAGCCTCAGGATGATATATACCATAGATCGGTCTTTCAACAGTAGGCTGGATAACATCTATCCTGCCAGCGAACTTGACACTAAGGAATGTGGTAAGTCTCTTGAAATTTTCCTCCGAGTCATACTTGAAATACTCATTGATATCAGAATATTCCAGGTCTGAAAGGTTCACATTGTGCAATGAATAAGACTGGACCAGATCTCCCACACTAATGACATGGGCACCGTTGGCCTTTGCGGCGTTGACAGTAGGAGTGATGGTTTCAATTACCGGTGCAGCGAGGTCTCTCATCACCACAATGTCTTTGTCACTGAGATCAAAACTCAGGTCTTCATTGGACCTGCCAAAATATGTACTGATATTCATCATATCAGAAACAGCGGGGTCAGAAGCTACATTATTCATGGTGATAATGGAACTGTCTCTTGAAAAAACAAAAGCTACTTCCAATTTTTCAGAAGCAGGAACTCCACTGCCATAGAAACTGTAATTCATGTAACGTATGAGAGTTTTTACATTGTGGTAGCCTCCTGCTTCCCATAACCCTGTGATATTCGAATCGTTGACATTCCCATAGTCATGGGTTTCGGGAAGATCGTAAGAAACGATGTGGGCACTGTGGTTTAAAGTATTGTTGAGATTCTGCAGTGTTCCTGCATCAAGGGAAAAAAGGAAGATAACATTCTCTGCACTGAAATTCGTACTATTTGCCTCGGTTGCATTGTAAAAACTTATGTTTATATCCAGATATCCAGAAGTAATTATATTCTCAAGTGGATCCCTGTTATGATCAGTTCCCAACACAAAACTAATTGAGTTATTTTCTTCTGCCGATACTACCGATACAAGCATCACAATAAGCAATACACTTAAAACCAATGAGCAAATGTTCATTTTTCCCACACCATTTCCCATACCATTCACCTGTTTTTTCCACATATTATTCACCTGTTAATCCACTAAGCAATTTTATTTACCTTAACTCAAATTCACTTGTCTAAATAACCAAAAAAAAATCAAATACGGCGGCAGGAGGTCTAACCCCCCCGCCTCCTGAAGCCTATGTAGATAGCGCCGGCTGCCAGCACCACGAGCAGCATTCCCAGAAGATCAGCCCCTGAGAATGACATTGGTCCCGCATCTGATGGCCGGGCGCTCTCATCCTGCATCTCGAATCCTTCCACGTAGTTGCTCGCACCTTCGCCGCCTGCACCTGTATCCGGCATCAACTCTGCATCCAGACCAGCGCCGGCACCTGCATCCATACTTTCATTGCCAGTTCCGCTATCATGAAGCCTCCGCCATGAGCCACTACTGCTGTCGTCAACAACGGTCTCGGTCGCAGGTTGTTCCATTTGTAGCCCGGTGGCTTCATCCATCAGCTGGCGGTACTTTTCAATATCCTCTGCACTGAGACCGGGAATAGACATCAAGCCACTGATGTATTCATCGAGCATCGGGTTCCCGCAAGTGTGGTGACAGCAGGTGACGCCGTTGTCTGCTACTGATTCTATGTATTCGCGCACAAGGTTTTCAACCATGTTTGGATCCGATGGGGTCCAGTAGCCTTTGTGAACCGCTTCAAGCATTCTGGCGTTCATGGACTGGCGTGCCCATGGATTCTCCTCATCGAACCAGTCTTCCAGCCCGAGGTCATACTTATCCATGACATAAACATCATAGAACTCTTTCCACATATCGTCAGTGATCTCGTCAGGAAGCGTGACCGCCAGACCCCAGAAGTCCTCCAGCACACTATCGATCTCACTTGCTCCTGCATAATCATGTAGCATCATACCTTCGATCCATTTTGGATTAAAGTATTTGGCACGCAGATCCCTTGCAAGGAATTCAGCAAAGGTCTCTACCACCGCATGGTCCGGATCCTTGAGATTGACGATGTACATCTGCGGAGTCGTTCCGGAAACTTCCCTTACAGCCATACCAAATCCTCCGAAGAACTCATAGACATGGTCAAAGACCACGCTGCCACTGCCCCGGCCATCATTGCCGCTGCGGCTGAACAGGACGGCATCAGTATCAGAAAGCACCTGTCTGAAAACGTCGCCATCGAGATTACCCCATATACTGTCACCATATGCATAGCTCATGGAGTCAATGTAGAGATTGGCAAGTTTACTTTCCTCATCCCATGTACCACTGGCACTCACAGCCTCCCTGAATCCTCCAGCTCCCCAGCTTCCTTCATCGGGTCCGAATACCCTGCATCTTGATAGCCTCCTTGCCTCATCTTCGGTGTAGTTGTCAGTTTCCATCAGGGCAATATATATTACATCAGAATTCTCTTTGACATAATTGTCGTATGTGGAATTGTCTGCCTGGGCTGCCAGCCGTGCACCCCTGTCCATCAACTGGACCTGCCACATCCAGTTGTCACGGTATATTCCGGTCATGGTGATCACAGCATCGATCCTGGGTCTTTTAAGTTCATCTTCCGGGATCAGCTCCACACCAATAACCTTTCCCATCGAATCCCATGTAGGTTTCACTCCCATCATGTAGAGTATCTCCGATTCCATGACACCTTTGTGCCTGAAAGATTCGCCAGACCACAGCACAAAACCAACCTTTCTGGGATAGTCGCCGTAGGTTTGGTTCCATTCGTCCAGGAATGCATCAACCAGTTTCGTACCGACATTCCATGATTCTTTTGTTGGAACAATGTTTGGATTGAATGCATAGAAGTTCTTTCCTGTGGGCAGGACCTCCGGACTTCTCAAGGGATCGTCGCCAAGAGCAGGCGGAATATATTTCCCATCCAGGGCATCGATCATCGCAGGGATCTCAATGATGCATCCCCTGATGTTCTCAGCATACCGGACAGCAAGGTTGAGGTCCTCCACCACCATCATCTGTTCATCAGAGAGACGCTGTATTAAAACAACATTGCACTCTGGCACTATATTTCCTGTTTCGTTTGAATATATTTTGCCAGAAACTTGTCCAAGGAGAGAATTAAGGTTCTGTGCTTCACCCCTTTCATCCTTCTCCATATTAATATCAATATTGTTGGCTGTCCCGTCCTTGATCTCAACATTCTTCGTTGCAATGTACCAGCTATCTCCATACTTGGAAACACTATGATAAAATGCGGTTACAACATATTTTCCATCAGGCAGGTTTGAGAATGTGTAATTTCCTGTTAAGTCACTGATACTAACTTCAAGAATATTGTTATCTTTCTGGACCACGACCGTTGCATTAGGTACCTCCAACAGAGGCCCCATTGGACTATAGGTAATATTTCCAAATATTGTGCCTGCACCAGTAGGTTTTGAAACCGGAGGATTGTTCTCTAACAACTCAATAACATATTCAAGTTCTGTATTTCTTGTACCTGTCGCATTCTTTGAAAGGTTCAACCTTACACCGGACAGTGCCTGACCGTCTTGTATTGTAATGTACTCATTTCCAGTCAGCCAGCCACCATCAGTTTCTTTTAATGCATAGAGTGCGTATTTTCCATCCTTTACCATTGAGAAATTATATCCTCCCAATCCATCGCATGTGGTATTTGCAATGAACTCTCCTGATGAATATGTGATATTGAACCGATCAATTAGCAGATCCATCGGATCAGTTTCATTGACCAGGACATCGTTCAGGAGCTCGTCAAGCAGATTCGGTGAATGTGCAGGATCCAGGTAATGCGGATATTCACACAGATTTGCCGCAGCAATATGCTCCTCAAAATTCCCACCAAGCATTGATTTCACCATGGCTATAAACCCTTCATCATCCATCTGCTCTCCGAGGATATGCAATCCATATGGCATGTATTCACTTGCGATCTCATGCAAATAGTCATGCACAAGACCATATAGAATAAAGTTGTCAAACTCGGTTTTATTCATTTCCCGGAGATCATCAGCAGATACATTGAACTCATGTTCAAAGTTCAGGTCAGCGTATATATCTATGATCGATTTCTTGTATTCGGCTGCTAAATTCTCATCTTCTTCTGTATCGTAATAGTGCATCTTATCATGCAGAAGAGTGAGATTCCCGTAGAGTCCCGCACTCATGATCGCAGGAGTTGCATGGTCCACCATAACAGCGTTACCTCTCCTCTTTGCCATTATACCTTCTCCGATACCGCCCACCTCATAGAGGTATACCACAGGCATGTCCTGGATCAGGATCGCAGGCCAGCATGTCTTTATTGAAAGACTTGAACCTTTGCCCTGCAGCCATTCCTGTGTCCCATGCCTTCCAAAGTGAACAATGGCATCTGCATCATATCCATTCTTAAGCCACAAGTAGAATGCAATGTACTGGTGAGATGGAGGCATTGTCTGGTCGTGGTACAACAGGGTATCATTCTGTGAGAATCCTCTTGCAGCCTGAGGCGCAACAAGGATGTTTCCAACCGAGATCTTGGGGATAACAAAGTATTTACCACTCTCGTTTTCATATACCATCGCCTGTCCGGGAGGCTCACCCCATGAATCGTTCACACTCTGCCTTGCTTCAGGTTCAAGTTCATTGAACCACTCCATATACGTCTCGACAGGCAGGAGTTCAACATCATAGTTCTCCACCATTTTTTTGAGCTCACCGGGTGCCCATACCCCGATATTTCTGCCCTGTTGCAGCACGAGCTGCAGGAATTCGGACCTGTTCAGCTGCATTCCGTCAAGGTCGTATCCGCTTTCGTTCATCCCATTCAGCAGGTTCGGTATGCTGGGAACAACATCTAGGTTACCTGCGACCATTGCCCCGGCTTTACCGTGAGCATAGTATATGATTGCAACTTTCTTATCTTCATTTTTGATACGCCGCAAATCCATCCACCGTATAGTCCTGTCGATCATCCAATCTATCTGGTAGTCGATCGGTTTGAGCACCTTTGCCTGGAGTGTTTCATCATATTCCTTTCCGCCAACTACTATGGATTCGATCTCGCCTCCTATCTCCATGATCGGTATCTGGTACTGGAACCAGCAATCTTGGCCTGTACTGGAATTTTCCCATTCCTTGATAGTACCTTCATAGACGATCCCATTGATAACAGGCACATTCGCTTCCTGCAGATATTCAGTATTCTTTACAGCAGAAGACATTATCCACACACCCTTCCCAAGATCAATGAATGCATCTACCTTCCATTCACCACCGATCTTGAAGAAGCGGTAAGAATCATCTGTAAACATGACTGATGGTGAATAAGCAGGGATAACGTTAATTCCTCTGGCTTCCAGTTCTTTTATAACGCTTTTTACCACATTGTCGCATATCTCCTCATCCCACGATTTGAAGAACGTGACCCCGACCGTGTAATTGTCAGGATTATAGACATGGTGAGTGCCATTATTCGCTTCATACCATTCCAGATATGAACCCAGGTCCTCAAAAAGGTCATCCGAATCCGGGTGGCATATAGCAACCTCTGGCATTTCCGATGGTGCCTCGATCTCGATTTCACTATCATATTCACTGAAGGGCTTTGAAAGATTTACCACTGAAAGATACGTGATCAGACGGTTGATATTTCCATCGTATCTCACGTCCCAGTAGTCTGCAAGATATGGATGCTCTGTATGATTGACGGTCCCTATACCATAGTTCCAGTCAACCACATGAGCTTCATCCGTTTTATTTTGCATCATTTCGAGTATTTGGGGCTTCAGGTTCGCCCCCATAAAGCTCATACCACCTTTTCTAGTTATGAATATTATGTCATATTGACTTAGATCGATGCTATCATTAAAAGGACTGAAAAGGGATTCAACCGTATCCATACGATAAGTTCCGTACACATCGATATTGTCCATACCCATTTCTGCGACCGCTTTTTTCACCCTGCAGGTATCGTCAGAACCTATTACCAGAAATACGATGTTTTTATTTTTATAAACATCAGGCAGCCCTGTGGTGATGTAATCATCCTTAACCTCAATATCAGTGCCATTTGCATTGGTCACGGTCAGTGTTACTGAATAGGTTCCCACACTATCATAAGTATGGACCAGATCCTGTTGCGTGGAGTTTTCTCCATCTCCAAAATCCCATAACCATGAAGTAGCATTTGTTGACCCATCAGTGAAGGCCACATTCAGTGGTGCATCTCCTGATGTGACATTTGCCGTAAAAGCGGCTACCGGAAGTGACAGCACTGGTGGTACTGTTTGTTCAGATGCTTGTTTTAGCAGAGCAACAGTTACATCAGAATAATTTTGTGCAGGACCTCCCATTGGTGTCGAAAGGGTCTTTCCGGAAATGGAAGCTTTTTCCAATAAAGATAATACTGGATACTGTGCACCGGGATCTGCAAAGCCAAGTGTCAAATTCGCGTTGACGATATCCGTACCATTCTCGATCGCAACATCGGATTCGGCCATAACCCATGCACCACCCATGGCAGAGGTATATTTAAGGGCAACAAGCTGGTAATTGCCGTTTGGAATATCGGTAAAAATGTAATCTCCATAGGCATCACTGGTTGTGTTTGCAACCAGTCCAGATTCGGTTTTAAGCACAACGGGTACATCAAAATAATTTTGTGCAGGACCTCCCATTGGTGTCGAAAGGGTCTTTCCGGAAATGGAAGCTCTTTCCAATAAAGATAATACTAGATCCTGTGCACCGGGATCTGCAAAGCCAAGTGTCAAATTCGCGTTGACGATATCCGTACCATTCTCGATCGCAACATCGGATTCGGCCATAACCCATGCACCACCCATGGCAGGGGTGTATTTAAGGGCAACAAGCTGGTAATTTCCATTTGGAATATCGGTAAATATGTAATCTCCATAGGCATCACTGGTTGTGTTTGCAACCAGTCCGGATTCGGTTTTAAGCACAACGGGTACATAAGAATAATTTTGTGCAGGACCTCCCATTGGTGTCGAAAGGGTCTTTCCGGAAATGGAAGCTCTTTCCAATAAAGATAATACTGGATCCTGTACACCGGGATTTGCAAAGCCAAGTGTCAAATCAGCATTGACGATATCCGTACCATTCTCGATCGCAACATCGGATTCGGCCATAACCCATGCACCACCCATGGCAGGGGTATATTTCAGGGCAACAAGCTGGTAATTTCCATTTGGAATATCAATAAAGGTGTAATCTCCATAGGCATCACTTGTGGTGTTTGCAACCAGTTCCATTGTTATTTCTTCTGCCGATACAACTTGTGCAAAGACTAAAATAAGCAATGCACTTAAAACCAATAAACTACTTTTAATTTTATGCATGTTGTTCACCTTGACAATGTGCATGACATCCCGGCTTATTTGCCTGGCAGCAGGACCGGGATGTCAAACATTTTATTGTTTTTTATTCCACTTTATTTATAATTACACAACTTCAACTTAAGTTTATCTGTTTTAATTCAAGTTCACTTGTCTAAATAATCAAAAAAAAATCAAATACGGCGGCAGGAGGTCTAACCCCCCCGCCTCCTGAAGCCAATGTAGATAGCACCGGCTGCCAGTACCACGATCAGCATTCCAAAAAGATCAGTACCTGAGAACGACATAGGTCCCTTATCTGATGGCTGGGCGCTCTCATCCTGCATCTCGTATCCTTCCACGTAATCGCTTGGATTGCTCGCACCTTCGCCGCCTGCACCTGCATCCTGAATCAACTCTGCATCCAGACCAGCGCCGGCACCTGCATCCGTGCTCTCATTGCCAGTTCCGCTATCATGAAGCCTCCGCCATGCGCTACTACTGCTGTCGTCAACAACAGTCTCTGTCACAGATTGTTCTATCTGCCATCCAGTTGCTTCATCCATCAGCTGGTGGTACTTTTCGATGTATTCTGCACTGAGTCCCACTACAGACAGCTTGCCGCTTACGTATTCGTCCAGCAAGGGGTTCCCGCAGGTATGGTGGCAGCAGGTGACGCCGTTGTCGACAACGGATTCCACGTATTCGCGCACAAGGCTCTCGATCACAGCCGAATCGGCATTCCAATAGTCCTTTCGCGCGGTTTCGATCATTCGTGCGACCATGGACTGATATTGATATGGGTTATCTTTGAAAAACTCATCCAAACCAAGATCATCATACTTGTCGTTGACATAGATGTTGTATATCTCATTCCAGTCAGAATCCTTTACCAAGTCAGGTGTCGTCGCATCCCAGCCCCACATATACTCTGTGAACTTCATGAATTCCCTTGCACCTGCGTAATCGTATTCCATCATTCCGGATATCCATTTTGGATTGAAGTACCGTGCACGCAGCTCTTTCCTGAACGCCTCGTTCAATGTGATGATCTGAGGATTATCCACATTCGACAGGTCTGCGATATACATCTCCGGATTTTCACCTGTCAATGACCTTACTGCAAGGCCTAGTCCTCCAAGGTACTGGTAGAAATCATCGTTATCGATAATTCCGAACAGGTTCGATGAGTCACTATGCACAGCTGCATCCACATTTATCAGGTTCATCCTGAACACATCCTCATAATTATCTCCCCATATGTCCTGCCCATAGATGTTGGACATGCGTGACATATACAGGTCCGCTAGTTTATCCTCGCTGTCCCATGTCTCACTCGCGGTTACTGCACCCTCAAGTCCGGGACCGTATGCACCCGGTGGTTCACTGAATATCCTGGATCGTGAAATTAACTGTGCAGTGGTGTTGTTGTATCCACTGGCGATCAGTGCCTCCTCCATCTTCAGGGAGTTCCACCTGACATAATTCGTTGCATTCGTTTCATTGAGTGCCGCAACTGTCCGGACCGCATTATCGATCAGCTCAAGCTGATACGGGAACGTATCCCTGTACAGTCCTGAAGGTGTAATGAGCACATCGATCCTCGGATGTGTCATGTTCTCCAGCGAGATGACCTCAAAACCTGTGATCCTGCCCCAGCTTCTTGTTGGCTTAACACCCAAAAGCGAGTATATCTGGGCTTCCATGAGTCCATGGTGGCGCATGGTCTCCACAGACCACAGTACATACGCCACTTTGTTCGGATATGTCTCGTTGTGTGTCATCCAGTACTTATCCAGCATCTGGTTTGTAAGTATAATCCCCATCACCTCGGTCTCCGCGTCAGGGAACTTTCTCTGGTCGAAACTGTAGAAATTCCTGCCTGTTGGCAGAGCCTCAGGATTTCGTATAGGATCATTTCCGGGTCCGGGCTCGATATATCCTGCGTTTAGGGCATGTAATGTCTGGTCGATCTCACGGGTGGTCTGACCCAGGTAACCTGCATATTCCAATCCCTGTTCCAGATCTGCCGTAATGTTCGTATCTGTGAGATTCAGTACATTCATCTGGGCATATGATACACTGGTTCCATTGAGCAGTGTGGCGTTTAAAAGATCGTTCGCAAAATCAGTGGCGTTATCCCTGCGTTGTTCCTCAGTACCTTCATCTGTCGGGATCACGTCGTAGATGTGATCAACGAAAACACTTCGAAGCATCGATTTGACCATGCAAACGAGTTTCTCATCCTGTGGTACGACACCAAAGGTATGGAGTCCAAGAGGCATGAGTGTGGATTGTAATTCATGGAGATAATCGTGGACTGTACTTCCAACGAAATTTCCAAATTCCGTATCATTCATTGCCCTGAGTTCATCCGGAGTTACGCCAAGATCATTTTCCATCGTGAGATTTTCGTAAAATTCGATGGTAGAGTTGCGATAGAGTGCCATCTTTGCAGTTTCATTGTTACTCGCAGCAACCTCATACTCATGTATCTTATCATGCATGGCGGTCAGGTCACCATAGATACCTGCAGCCATTATCGGCGGTGTCAGGTGGTCTATGATCACCGCGTTACCACGGCGTTTTGCTTGTGTACCTTCACCCACATTGTCCATGATGTAGGGATATACTACAGGCGTATCGTCCACCATAATGGATGGATAATCATACCTCCACAACCCAACCTCTTTCCCTGGCAGCCATTCCTGCGTACCATGTGTACCGAAGTGGATCATGGCATTGGCATCATATACCTTGTTGATCCAGAAATATGTTGCAAGATACTGGTGTGTCGGTGGCAGTGACTTGTCATGATATATGAGTGATTCATCAGAGAGACCACCTCTGGTCGGCTGGGGTATAAAATTGACATTTCCAAACTGTACGGTAGGAATGACAAATTGGTTTTCATACACCATGATATCTCCGGGTGCCTGACCCCATGTTGCTTCGACATCAGTCCTGACCGGATCCGGTAAAGTGTTGTACCAGGAAAGATATTCGCCCACGGGTACGAGCGTAACATTGCCCGAGTTCACAACCTTCTCAAGCTCACCGGGCGCCCATGCGCCAACGTTCCTGCTCTCGATGAACCGGTCTATGAACTCGCTGCCATTTGGAATTGTGCCATTTCCGATATTATAACCCGTTTTATTCATCGAATCAAGCAGCAATGTGAAACTTGAGCCGATGTCAAGGTAACTGGCACCTATGTTGTTCTTGCCGCCTTCGTGGTTGTAGTAGATGATACTGATCTTCTTGTCAGCATTATTGGCTCTTCCAAGCTCTGCCCATGCGATCGCACGGTCACACAGCCAGTCAACCTGTTCTGCAATCGGCTCGTAGTATTTCTGACCCGTGGACGGATGCTCGACCCTACCTGCTATCCATATATAATCGATACAGCCATCGATCTCAGGCTGTGTGACCTGGAAAGCAATTGACATCAGGTCCAGCCCGCGCTGGCTGGCATTGTACTCATCCGGGGTGCTGTAATGATCTGTAACCCCTTTCAGAACAGGTACGTTGTATTTTTTCAGGTATTCAACGCCCCTGGATTGATCGCCATAGTTGAAATAGAACCCATTTAGGGAAATAATGGAATCGACAAGCACTGTCCTATCCATGGTGAAGTAATCAACATCCTGAGCGCATACTTTGTTGGTGGTGTATATGACATTACATCCTTTCGATTCAAGGTCTCTTATCACCGCGTTATCGGTAGTATAGTATATCTCTTCTTTAGCAAGTCCGTTGGTAATGATGCCGATGGTGGGTGCGGATGCATTATAGCCGTGATCTACATACCACTCAAGATATTCTGTACTGTTCTCGAATATTCTTGGGAACGCACCGGGATGATAGATGCCATGATCAGGGATCGATGGAGGTACTGCCGGAGAATATTCGATGTAGACATCCTCAAGGGTTGCCCCGATGCAGCGGATCCAGCTCTCCATGTTCGTATAACCGCCATTCTCATGATAATCCTTCATTGCACTATTTTCCATATCGAGGTTACCAACTCCGTAGGTATCTACGGAATTGCCAATGAGCCCGATCTGTGTGCCATTTTCCTTTGCAACAAGAAGTGAATCTTTAAACTTAGGGAATTCGTCAAAACCAATCATACCCAGCATGATAACATCCTGATCAGAGAGGTCAGTCAGGTTTGCAGCAGCAGCCTCTTGTCCATCCATCACGGTGACATTGAATCGGTCCGTGATCACACCCCTCTCACCTAAAACTTTGATAAGATAAAAGTTGTCGGTTTCATAATTCAGAATATAAGTAATATTGATCTTTGGGTACAGTAGTTGCGGATCAGGGATGCTCTCATTTGCCCATGCACCGCAAAACTTCTGCCCCATGAACTTGAGCATGGACTCCATGTTGGTGTCACCGCCCTGTATCCAGTACCGTTCGATGTCTGTGTACTCATCAGAGTACAGGTCCACATTAGCCACAGTGATGTTGGATGAGAGGTTGTATCCCATCACCTTACTGCCATTACCATTGTCTTTGGCTATGGTCAGGTTAGACGTCAAGTTCGCCTGCCAGTCGTTGACCATACTCTCAGACTGCGATTCGATGAATATGATCGCATAGTCCGAAAAATTGAATCCTGCCGGAACGGTTTTGGTCATGTCGAAGATCGTTACGTTCAGTTGAGATGTGATGTTGGTGTTCGAAGACACATTTGTTAGCGAAACTTTGTTCACATCTGTGCCCAGCACAAACATTACATTCGTTTGGTTCTCATCAGCCGATACCACTGGCACAAGTACCAGAATAAGCAATGCGGTTAAAACCAATGAGCAAATTTTCATTTTTCCCACACCATTTTTCATACCATTTTCCCTACCATTTCCCATACCTTCCACCTGTTTGTTCCACATATTATCCACCTATTAATCAAATTTATTTGTCCCAACTCAATTTTACTTGCCCAACTATTCAAAAAAAAATATCACTCCGTACCGTTCGCAGGCACATAGATCACTTTCCCGTTCGCAAGCTTATACGCCGTACCAAGTTCCTCACCCGCACCGCCTGCAATATTTTCCGTCATATTCATAACCTCTATTGTCACTCCGTCCTTCACGATTATCTTCATCCCTGGCTCCCCTGGATTTTTGACCACTGTAAAGCTTGCATCCGGGTCAAGCATCTCTGGCAGATGATAGGACATCACGAGCGCGATCAGCAGTGCAACTGCAAACACCATGGCAACATCGAACAGATTGGCAACACCACTCAATGGATTGGACTCAGACTCATGGTCAAGCAATCCTTTTCTCCGTCTGCCCGTGCGTTTTGATCTCATGTATCCTCCAGCATGCTCTCAAGAACATACTCGATATCTTCCAGATCATACTGGTACCACCGCCTCCGGATAAGGGTCATCACATAACCGACACTCCCTACGAACAATCCCAGTACAGTCGTTGAAAAAGCAATAATAAGATTGTCAGCCAGTGCGGCCACATCACCCTTTGAAAGTCCGATCAAGGCAGGTCCCATCGGGATCAGCGTCCCCATCAGACCCAACATGGGCGCAACTGTGGACATGATCCTCGTTTTTTCCAGCCGGGCTGCCAGCTTGACCTCATACTCTCCAAATAACCGCTCCAGTTCTCGGAATTTATTATTTTCAAGATGTTGTGCCGACTCCTTTGCAAACGATGTCACCAGGTGGTTCTGGTCGATACTACGCAGATGGCGCACTGCACCATCTGTTGACTGGTTGCTCATCTCGGTTCTGATCTGCATGCAGACCTTCTCAAGGCTCATGGTATCCCTATGCCGTTTCGAATACTCTGACAGGAATTCCCCGATCGATACCAGTGCCCAGAGCACAAAGATCAGGATCAGCAGGACCACAGGATACAGCAGTGAAGTGGAGACTGTGTAGAGGATAACAAAAATTGAAGAGGTGGCGTCCATTTTAACATTCCCTCCAGTGGTGCACAGCAAATCCTGCCGTGATGAAAAGCACAAGAACGGCAAATGATGCGAGCATCGCACCCGTATTCATTGTCAACTGGGGAACTATCAGCGTCTTACTTTGCATATACGCGGGTACAAGCACAGCCCCAAGCACGTAGAAGATGCCCAGGAACATCATCACGCTTCCAAGGGTTTCCGGGGTATTTCCCAGCCGCCTGAATAAGAGCGATGAGGCAAGTGCCGATAAAAAGAAGACCGATCCTACAATGATCCCGATCACCGGACCGCTCAGGTTAAGTGCAGTAGCTAGCATCGTGGTAGCAATGAAAAGTGCGGTCAAACAGACCGGGCATGGTAAGGATAAAAATATAAATGTGCGCCTGCTTACATCACAACCACAGTTCCACTGCTTCTGGGTATATATCCCGGCGGCGATCATCAGGCCAGCCAGCAGTACATGAAACAGTAATCCAACGCCTGATATTGTTTCAAGGAAATCATTGGAAACAGTACCAACAAGGTACCCCATAATTATTGAAATTACGAAATAACCTGCACAGATCACTACGATCTCACGTTTCTTAATATCTGCAAAACCACATCCAATACCGGTTTTGATACCAAACACCAGAATACTGGAAAGAATCCCGAAAGTAGCTAAAATAATAAAATCCATGGTGTATCGTCGGGACATTTTCAAACTATTTAAATATATTGTTTAGGATAACATATATGACCTAAATAGATAACATAGTATTCAAAGCAACGGGAAGCTCAACTCACATGGAGATATTTTTTATTTGATCTGGTTACTATACTCCGCAGGTGACTTTTTAATTTATTCTGAATAAATGGATCGTGGCAAAAAAGATTCACCGTAGAGTACGCGGAGAATCGCAGAGGGTTGTTGTTTTTCTCTGCGTGCCTCTGCGCTCTCTGCGGTTTTCTGAATCGTCCCAGTAAACGTGCATGAAATTCTTCGAATGACATGCTCAAATAATGAAAGTACCCCCTGCACAATCTTTTTTTGTTATTACTCCAACTATTCTTTGGGCAGGATAGGTTGTCATTATTTTGGTTCTTCGAAGCCGTCAGAAAACTAACCAGTGAATTGCCATCGAAAGCTCAAATGTGACTTTGATCACGGATGCTAAATTGCCTTCGAGGCAATCACACTGCCCATTAAAAAATGAGGTAATATATGTTGTCAGTACCAATAAACAAAGCTTGTGGTTTAGATCTCCATAAACGTTTTTTAATAGCCACAATACTCAGCAGATCAGATGAAATGG
>Ga0255444_1003_pt1 | contig 33499 bp, 27 predicted proteins | sample ANMaggSeSYBR02I8_FD_182664 | JGI IMG/M metagenome (GOLD analysis project Ga0255444, IMG submission 182664) | Sediment cell enrichment communities from methane seep in Santa Monica Basin, California, United Staets - ANME aggregate JGI... | ecosystem: Environmental > Aquatic > Marine > Cold seeps >...
CCCAAGGATGCCATAGAAATGGTGCTGGAGGAGAAATAATATGTCTGGAAAAATGACAGTGGTAGAAGGTTCTTATGCAATAGCCCATTCTGTAAAGGTTTGCAGGCCCAATGTAATATCGGCATATCCCATCACACCACAGACCCATATCGTAGAAGACCTGTCTCAGTTCATGGCCGATGGTGAAATACCCAATTGTGAATATATCAATGTAGAGAGCGAGTTCTCTGCACTTTCCGCACTTGTAGGTGCCAGTGCTACAGGCGCCAGGACATATTCGTCCACATCTTCCCAGGGGCTGGAACTGATGCACGAAGTGCTGTTCAATGCTTCAGGTATGCGACTGCCGATCGTTATGACAGTAGTAAACCGGGCCGTGAGTGCACCCATCAGTATATGGAATGATCACCAGGACAGCATATCCCAGCGTGATACGGGCTGGATACAGTTATATGCGGAAAATATCCAGGAAATGAGCGATATGACAGCCCAGTCCTTCAAAATAGCAGAGGATAAAGATGTCATGCTGCCAGCCATGGTCTGCATGGACGGTTTCATCCTCTCACATGTATTTGAACCTGTGATATTACTTGAGCAGGAACTGACTGATGAGTTCCTGCCTACCTATGACCCGGAGCATGTGCTTGACACCCGTAACCCATTGTCATTTGGCACTTTTGCTGATCCGTCCGCCTATACAGAATTCAGGTACCTGCAACAAAAAGGAATGGATGTAGCCCTTGGTAAGATAGAGAAGGCTGCCGAGGATTTCAAGACGATATTCGGCCGTTACTTCGGCGGACTCATTGAACCATATATGGCAGAGGATGCCGAGATCCTGTTAATGGCAATGGGCTCGGTGGTGGGCACTATTAAGGATGTAATTGATAAAGCCCGCAGCCAGGGTATCAAGGTGGGCCTGATCAAGGTCAGGACATTTAGGCCTTTCCCGGCGGAAGTCATACGTAGTGCGGTCTCAGATGCTGCCATCGTCGTGACCCTGGATAAGAACATTTCAGTTGGCCTGAACGAAGGTGCCTTGTTTACCGAGGTTAAATCCTGCTTATATAATTCAGATATCAATGTACCTGTGATGGGTTTCATGCTGGGACACGGCGGGCGGGATATTCCGATGAGCACCATTCAAATGATCATAGATAAGGCTGCACAAGCTATAAAATCCGGTATTAAGGTTGAAAGTGAATATGCTGATCTGCGAGGTGAACTCTTATGAGCAGACTGGCACCTGGACACAGGGGATGCGCGGGCTGTTGCGATGCCATGGCAGCTAATTTCGTACTGGAAGCGGTAGGAGACGATGCCATAGTTGTAAATCCCACCGGCTGTTTGGAAGTGATGACCACACCGTACCCTGAATCAGCCTGGGAAGTGCCCTGGATACATTCATTGTTCGAGAATACCGCATCTGTAGCTTCGGGTATTGAGGCGGCCTTGCGGGCACTTGGACGCAAAGGTGATACAAAAGTCATAGCCATGGGTGGAGACGGCGCTACAGTGGATATAGGAATACTTGGAATATCAGGGGCTTTCGAGCGCGGTGACGATATAACCTATGTATGTATCGATAACGAGGCATACATGAACACGGGTGTACAGCGCAGTGGAGCCACTCCATTTAATGCTTCAACTTCAACCAGCCCGCCTGGCAGCCAGAGTTTCGGCAACTCCAGGCCCAAGAAGAACATGCCTGCCATTATAGTTGCTCACGGTTCGCCTTATGTGGCCACCACGTCTATCTCTTATCCAAAGGATATGATGCGCAAGGTCAAAAAGGCAGTGGACATTGAGGGAGCTACTTATATCCATGCCCATGCTCCTTGTGCAACGGGCTGGAGGTTTGATACCTCCAAGACTGTGGAGATCGGTAAACTGGCAGTCGAGACTGCACTGTGGCCTTTGTACGAGATAGAGGATGGTGAGATAACTTCAGTCAGGAAGGTAAAAAAGCCAAAGCCTGTGGAAGAATACCTCAAAGCACAGGGTAGGTTCAAGCACTTGTTCACAATGGAAGGCGGGAAAGAGGAGATATCCAAGATACAGGATATTGCCAATTGGAACGTTGAACATTACGGCCTGTTGTAACAATCCATGCTCACAGAATGAATGTGAAGATAATATATTGGAAAAGAGGGCAAAAGCCAAGTTTATGAACGGGATATGAGGGGATAAATCATACTCGACTTTTGCCAATATATACATTAAACATTATAGTTTATTAAGTTTTCTTTCGTTTACCTAGCCCTATGGCTTCAATCTAACTTCTGTATCAATAAAATGAGGCAGTCACGTAAGCAAATATTACTACTTCATATCTAAATTAAACCTATATGGGTGGAGATCTGCAGGGTGTATTGGAGGGGGGGTATTCTCATTCTATTTTAATAAACGGCAGAATTCCTTCTACATCTCCCAGCTTCCCGGGAAGATCGTCCTCATCCCGGTAAGGTCTTCCCCTGATAATATTCTTGGTACGTTTTTTCCCCACACCCGGAAGCTGGCTTATAAGCTTGGCTCCTGCACTGTTGATGTCAAGTGGATACGGTATTGCAGTTATTGACCGGTAACCGTGCCCGGTAACTGTAACATCAATGAACTTGCCGAGTGGCAGCCTGTCAGGTATACCCACCAGCAGGGGATATGATGCCATCTGCCTGCCAAAGGTGATACCGTCATGCACCTCGCACATCACTCCTTTAAGCACCGTTCCAACTGGTACTAATCGCTCAAGCATGGGCAGGTCTATCTCCTTGCGGACCTTGTCCTTGAATCTCAAAAACAGGTCATGATATTTGCCTGCTCCTTCATCCTGCCACATGGAAGTGCCGAGAAATGCCATGACCTGCCTGATATTGATCCTCCTGACCATAAGACCGCTATCCAGCAGCATATTAAGGAACCGGAAGTTATGGTCGAAGGTCTCTTTAGTCTCACCCTTTAATCCGTGGATGATATTCAGGCCCGGCAGTAGTTCTGGCAGGCCGTTATCACCACGTCTATCCCCTACCCGGTTGACCAGCTTGATTGCTTCCAGCACATCCTCAGGCATGGCCTTCAGGCAGTTTGCCCTGACCACAGCAGGGTCGGCAGATTCCATACCCATAGCTGCCACATCCCCGGATGTGTGGTATTTCACGATGATCCGGGCGATCTGTTCTGATTCCACAGGATAGGCGGCAATGGTACCGGGATTTGCATTGTCCATATGCAGGACTTTCAATCCCGGCGCAGCATTACGGATGCCCCTGTACAGCCGTTCGATGGCATCTGGCTCTGGTACAGGCAGTTCCCCACCCCTGTCCCTGGCATGATAGGAGAACAGGTCCGGCTGCCTGCCTATCCTGAAATACCTGGCTCCGTGATGGTACAGTGCCCCAACCTCGGATACTACATCCCTTATCTCCCTGAAATCAGATTCACCATAGAAGGGTTCGGTGCAAAAGGAGCAGTGTTCTGGCCGGGCGCATCCCCTGTAGGTCTCTAGTTCACACATAACATTGGGGTAGTCCGGATGCTGCCCGATCATGAACGCACCTTTGACCCCCCACCTGGCGATCTCCTGCGTGATGCGCTCCCTGTGGTCTACTGAGTACGTGTCCTTCAATCCCCTACCAGCAGCGAGCATGTCATAGACGAAAGCCTCGATATCTGACTTTGCCAGGGTCAGGCCGGTAATGTCGAACCCTGAGGCGGCCATGCCGCCCTGGCTGCCGTATCCCAGCCTGATCGGGCCACCGAGTATGACGGGAGTGCCGGCTGCTGCCCTGGTTATATCGCCTATCTCGGATAGGTTGATAGGGGTTCCCCGCAGGTACTTTCCGGGCACGGTCATGCCTGCGATAATAACTATTAACCCGGCGGCCTTGAGCAGGTCATGGCCCTGGCCTTTGCGTATCTGGTCTATGGTTATGTAATGGATATGTGCCTGGGGGATGCCCTGGTCGATCATGGCGCCGGCAATGTACCTTGGGTAGGGTGAAATGTAAGGGGGTACGCCTAAACAAGCGGGTTCGTCCACGTATCCGTCGATAATCATTGTGTTAATGGTCAGTGTGTCAATGGTCAGGTACCTCCAAATTTAACGTGTTGTGGAATATTTGTGATATTTATATAGGCGTACAATCTATATATTTCACAGTGATTGTCATGGAAATCATTACAGGATATATAACATTCGATACCAAGGGCCACTCAGATATCATCGACATAACCCATCAAGTTCAGCAGAAGATCAGCAATTCAGGCCTGAATAATGGTTCAGTATTGATATTCGTGCCGGGCGCCACTGGTGCGCTGACTACTATTGAATATGAATCGGGCCTGGTAAGTGACCTGCAGGATGCACTTGAGAGGATTGCGCCCAAGGGACTGGAATATGCGCATAACCTCAAATGGGGGGACGGCAACGGCCACTCTCACGTAAGGGCGTCACTGATGGGCCCCAGCCTCACAGTGCCTTTCGTGGACGGGAAGATGACACTTGGAACATGGCAGCAGATCATATTCATTGATATGGATAACAGATCACGTTCAAGGAAACTGGTAGTCCAGGTGACAGGTAAATGAGGATGAAGTGGTTAAGGGGCATGTATTACGAAAATACATTATGTATAGTTAGAAACCAAACAATATTGACTAATAAAATTCAAATTCAAACAAGTGATAAGCAATAAACCACAGAGAGCACAGAGGGCACAGAGAGTGAAATCAGATACATACTCTGTGTTCTCTGTGTTCTCTATGGTTAAATTATAATTGTCTGAAGATCAAAATGTCAAGACATTAATATTAAATATTATGTTCTTGACTACAATTACCTCCGTCACATAAGTACAAAAATATATATACTGTATGTATAATATCGGCATCAGTGATTCAATGAACCAAAATATTTCCGGCAAAGTATGGAAATTTGCCGACCACATCGATACTGATGTGATAATCCCAGGGAAATACCTTCGCACCACAGATATGAAGGTATTTGCAGAACATGCCATGGAAGGCATCGACCCTGACTTTTCAAAAAAAGTAGGTCCCGGTGATATCATAGTTGCAGGTGAGAATTTCGGGTGTGGTTCCTCACGGGAACAGGCTCCACTTGCTTTGAAATATGCAGGCATATCATGTGTAGTGGCCAGGTCGTTTGCCAGGATATTTTTCAGGAATGCCATAAATGTAGGCCTCCCCATTATCGAGGCAGATGTCAGGTGCGAGCAGGGTGATATATGCACCGTCTATCTGGGGCAGGGCAGGGTTCAGTGCAATGGGAAGGATTATAGAGGCACAAAACTTCCTGATTTCCTGCAAGAGATACTATCTGACGGCGGCCTTGTCGCACACAGGAAAAAACATGCAAAGAATTGAGGGTGGAATAGTACAATGATGGTATTTCCGGAAGATTACAAGGTGGTAGGCATCTCATATGAGGACCCCATCGAGAAATTGAAAAATAAGGCTCCAATCTATTTTGCAACAAAATACATGGTCGCTTATCTACCTGACGGGAATATCAAGATAATAAAGGTAGAAACCGAACCAACAGATACCCTGCTTACAAGACCTATAAAGCTGGAGATTATTGCAGAAGGTAAAGAGGTAATACTACACAAGGCCGAACATGATGCCCATAACAGGACCAAATTGATACTACTTGCAATTGAGGATTGTAAAGGTCCGGTGAACACAGTGATCTTCACAGGCAGGGACAAACACATAACTTTTGTACACAAACCCACGATGCTGGATGTTATAAAGATCGAGATCATCGATGTCATCCCGCCCGAACCCCCCTGGTTGTCATTTGCTATCCAGCGTCTTGTGGATAGTGGAATCCTGGGTGAATTGAATATTATTTTTGAAAGAACATTTATTGATATACGGCAGTTCGAAGGGGATAAAATAGTGTTCCCCTGTAATGCATCAGAATTAAACGGCAAGTACCTTGACTCCGACGATGACATTGAAGACGGTTCGCTGTTGGTAGGCTGCGATATATCCAGGGAGCTATTTGAACTGCGGTTTCCTGATCATACATACAAACAGATCAATATGTGTCCACTTAGGACTGAATTTGTCAAACCTTCAAAACCTTTTATTACAAGATGCTGCCAGACAAAAAAGACCGGACTTATCAACATCAACGGTCATGATGGTGTTGTAGTCCACTGGGGGGCATCAGAATATGATATTGTGGATGCCATACGACTGCTGGTAAGTAGACTGGACGAGGACTTCAATGAAAATAGCAGTGATTGAGGGCGACGGTATAGGAAAGGAAGTAATTCCTGCTGCTGTCGATGTATTGAACGCTGTGAACCTGGATTTTGAATCGGTGCCTGTAGAAGTCGGATATGGTAAATGGGAGCGAACCGGCCTGGCAATGGATGATGGTGACCTGAAATTAATGCGCAACTGTGACTGCATCCTGTTCGGTGCAATTACCACACCAAATGACCCAAATTACCAGAGTGTCCTGCTGCGTATCAGGCAGGAACTTGACCTGTATGCTAATATCAGGCCGTTCAGGCCGTTAGGCATTACAATGGACATTCCATGTCAGCCCCTGGAACTATTTGATATCATTATTGTCAGGGAAAATACCGAAGGACTTTACGCAGGCATAGAAGATGTGACCCAGAACAGGGCCTGCAGTACCCGTGTGGTGACCAGGAAGGGATGCCTTCGTATTGCAAAGACTGCATGCAAGCTGGCAAAGGGGAGAGGGAGTAGTATAACCATCGTCCACAAGGCCAATGTACTAAAGTCATGCGGCTTTTTCAGGGAGCTTTGTATCGAAGTGGCTAATGAGAACGGAGTATGCTATAATGAGATGCTGGTGGATGCCATGGCTTACAGCCTGGTCCTTAACCCTGAAAGATATGACGTGATAGTAACCACCAACTTGTTCGGGGATATACTCAGTGATCTTTGCGCTGCACTGGTAGGCAGTCTTGGCCTGTGCCCCAGTGCAAATATTGGTGATAAGTATGCCCTGTTTGAGCCTGTACATGGCTCGGCACCCGACATTGCAGGCAAGGGTATAGCCAATCCACTGGCAGCCATCCTGAGTGCAAAAATGATGCTGGAATGGGCAGGGGAATTTGAAAAAGCCGAACTGGTACAATCAGCGGTTGATGATGTACTTCAAAAGGGTCTAAGAACTGCTGACCTGGGCGGTTCGGCATCCACAAATGATATGGCTGACGCAATTGTGGAATATATCAGGTCAGTGCAGTAGAAGCTGTTTTGCAGTTATGGCCACGCTCTCAAAATAGCAGACACCAGTATGCAAATAGGCGGAGTTAATGGTCTGGTTATCGAATATGCACAGCGTATGGGAATAAAAGGAATAGTTCTATTAGGCGAGACTGCTTTTCCCGAAACACTGGATGTAAAAGCATGCTATTCAGGATTAAAAAAAGTTTCTGAGTCGCTTGGAATTGAAATATACATGAGCGGAATCGAGACGTTCTAATATTCAGAACATTTGTGAATTCGTATTATTCATTAAGCACTTGAAAAAGTGTAAACGATGTATTGAGCCTTTCCAATTAAGGAAGTAAAAAGTATCTCGAGAATTTGTTTATGAAGATTTCAACTCTTATTTCGACTCATGACTATTAGTAAAAGACATAAAATTGCAGTTAATCCATGGAATCCCGGAGTTTCTGTTGCCGGAGTGGGCACAGGTGCTTTGCCTTCCTCGACGATTCTGTAGGTCATGAGAGTATTGAACATTATTTCATTAAGTCTTATTTTCTCATCAACGTTCCCACTGACAACTGTTCTTCCATTTTCTTCTATATTTACGGAAAATGAATACTCACTATTTTTCGGAAGGATAAATTGGACATTGCCTCTGACCCGGCCGGAACCCTGGATCATCCCCATTTCATCACTCTCGGTATAAACCGAATAAGGATCGACCATTGCCCTGACCTCCATAGTGAGAGGTCCGGAATCCCCTCCCTGGTTATATATACTCGGGGAAACATCCACTACAACCATCGATACACCGTTCACATATTGTTTGATCACCAGATTCATATCAGTGAGCAGAATATCTGCAGGTTCTTTCGCATCTTTCCCGGCTTTGACGGTTATAAATTCTCCGTTACTGCTAAGGACATTCCCGTTTTCAAGCAGTTCAACTTCTATTAAGTATTCACCCGGTTCCGGAACACTCAGGGATACGCTGTAGTGTGTTTGCGATTTGCTTTTAATGTACCCGATACCTGTTTCCTTTTCAGCCACATTGAGATTAGTGGAAGGATCTTCTACCGTGACCTTCAAAAAAAGAGAACCGCTATCAGTGTTCTGGTTATTCTGTATATAAGAGGTAATTGTCAGTTCGGCCCCTATGTCTTTTGGAACAGACATTATATCCATATCTGTTATGTGGATTTCATCATATTCCCTCAGACACCCGCTAAAAATGAGACATATGAAGATAAATATTAAAATTAAAATTGAAAATTTCATATGTCTCATAATATCTACTTCACAGTTTTACCTTAAGCAGCAGCACTTCAGTATCTATTAAAATATCTCCATACAAAAGTGATACAATAACATCTGTTTCGCCATTGGGTGCATCCTTCATCACAGGAACTAATAATCCACGTGTATAGGATGTCCCGCCCTTTGCCATCGCCTGTTGAATAGTAAAGCTGTCATTGCCGCCGATTCTTTCATTTTCCACATTGTAATGTACGACCAGGGTATTTTCGTCTATCGTAGTCTGTCCGTTATTCTTCACAAAAAAGGATATTGTAGCATTTTCACCTTTCTTAAGTTCCCATTTTTCCACAGGGGAATCAAGCAGGTTCTGCATATCCTTTGTAAAACCAACGGACTGGAGTTCAGCATCTGGAAACACAATAGTTTCAACAGGAACGGTTTTTGTTTGAACTATAGGCTTTCCTTTCCCATCCCTCCCGGAAGCATAGGATACGGTAAGATCAGTGGTATTAGAGGCTATTTGATAACCAGGTGACTCGATATGAAAACCTAACGCTAATTCAACTGCAACATCATCTGTTTTTCCAGGGATATTCAACATCTCGCTATCAAGTACCTTAAAATTTCCAAACGAGGTTACTGTAACAGAATCAATGGGTTCATTGGCGGTATTAACAATAGTCACACTAACATCCTGTTCCTGGTATTCTGCCATAGATATATAAATGCTGTTTACTGTAATGTTATCCGGATTAACAGGATCAACAGGTTGTGTACTTGATGTGCAACCTGAGATTAAAATTACTGATAAGATCATAAGACCGATAAAAATTCGATTCATAGTATACACCTGATGTTAAATTACAATAATACAATATATACTTTTTTAATAGCATGTGAAACTAACCATGGAATATTTGAATTTCTTTTTGTATAAAATAAGCTGAAGCTGAAATATATAACTGTTGACTGGAAATTCAATTCCACTTGTGAAGTAAGGAATTGCTGTTATTGGACAGGTATGGGTGCTGTTAAGGCAGGAATGTAATGGGGTAATAAATCGTAGATAATTCAGTTTTTTTATATATTTGTTGACATTTCTGAATAACAATCTTCACAAAGGTATCTTAATTTGCCAAATGATTTTTCAGGTCTAACAGTAGAAGTGGTTTTGTAGTTCGAAACCGTATTACAATTGCTACAAAAAATATGTTTTGTTGGTAATTTGATTTTACAACCCACATCCCCTGCGATTATATGTTTATTTTTCTTATTTCCATTTAAATCAAATATGATCTTTCTTATCAGGTCAATCCTAAAATCTCCTCGACCACCCCAAAATTCAGTTATTGCATAAAGGTCTGCGTTAGTACCTTCAATTAATTTTTTCATTCCATTAAATCCTAAATGAGTATCATGTCCATCGTCATTTTCATCGTCTAATTCTTTTTTATCAAGCATCCCAAAATGAGGTATAATTAAATCACAGTCAACTAATATTTCAGATAGTTCTGGAAAATACTTTGTGTCAGAAGTTAATCCGATTTTAATAATTGGTTCATCATCATCTTTTTCTTCAAATAATTCAATTATCGCACCTGTTGAGTGTTTTACGTCTTCCGAATGTTCTGTTTTAAATAGTTTTATAATTATATTATATTCTTTTTTTAAATCTCTTATACCAGAATCAGTTGTTCCTGTATCAAAGGGGGGTTCAATGTCAATAATGTCTTTATATAAATCGGACCTTTTTCCATCCAAAGTTTCTTTATCAAGAATGTATCTTTGACTTTTTACATTTTTTAAGAATTTATTTGTTTGATAAAATGAGATTGTCGGAAAAGCCTAATATTCAAATATTTTAGCTTTGCTGTCTAAACTTGACCAGGTGCAGCATGCTGATTTAGCTTTAACAATATTTCTGGAATTTTCAATTTAGGCGCTTTTAAGGTACTTTTCCGACAATCTCAAAATGCATCATTTATTTGAAGTAACTCATAATTATGATCTAAATGGTTGTGGGTAATTAAAACGATATCAATATCAGCTATATGGAATTTATTTTCATGGAAATTTTCTAAAAAATTTATTCCGGGATCAATTACTAAACCTGCCTCCTTCCATCTGATAAAATATCCGCCCCCTTTACAGATATTACCTTCAAAATATTCATTTATTCTACCAGAAACAAGTGGTATCGATGAACTCCATCCCTTTAGTATAATCAAAAAATCATCATCTATTTGCTTATTTGTGTCATTCTCACGACTTTCATACTCCTCTGCATATTTTTGGTAAGCCGTAATGTTAAATTCATTTAAAATTTGCTTTATCTTTTCTCCCGGGTCTTTTAAAGCTGTTTTTTTTATAAAATCTTCTTTAAAAATTTTGTCTGAAAGATCTGAAATAGATGATGCTTCAAACCTTTCACGCCCAATTTTATTTTCAATAGTTAAATTAATTATTAAATAACTAATTTTTCTTACATATTCATTTTCCCCCAAATCTTCAAATTCTGTTGAAGCTTTTTGAAAATATTCGATGGCACGGTCGTAATCACCTTTATTATAATAAGCATTGCCCATGTTGCTTAGGGGTCTGCCAGGGGTGTCAAAGCCGGGAGTGTCGAACGCTTTTTGAAAATATTCGATGGCACGGTCGTAATCACCTTTATCAGAATAAGCAAGGCCTATGTTGTTTAGGGCATTGCCGGGGATGTCAAAGCCGGGAGTGTCGAACGCTTTTTGACAATATTCGATGACAAGGTCATAATCACCTTTTTCACTGAATATTCTTCCTTTTAATAAATAAAAATAAGCCAGAAGTTGAATATTTTTAGATTCTTTATATTTATCCAATAATTTATCTGCTTTATCAAAATCCTTTTCAATATGAATCTGAATGAAAGAATCTATTAATGGAATTTCCCTTTCAAGATTTTCTTTTTTAGCAATTGACTTTGCTTTATTGAAATAAATTAATGAGTTTTCTTTATCGGTAAAACTCTTTTGTCGCCCATTTTTTATTAATTCCTTAATTTCAGCTAGTGCATCCATAAACAAACAATAATAATATTAGAAGATATTATAAAACCCTTTCTGAATTGATAAATAAAAGACAGTAAACTTGTTGACATCCTCAATCCCATATCCCCCATCCTTAAATACTTCCTTAAACAATTATGTTTAATGGCACAAACTAACAACCCAATCATGAGTCACGGCATCGCAAAGATCCTCTTAGGATACGACCGGGACAACCTCACCATTGCCACAGTCACAAGTCACACCAGCCTCCAATTATTCGACGGCGCACGCAAGGAAGGCTTAAAGACTATCGGCATCTCCATCGGTAAACCCCCTAAATTCTATGACGCTTTTCCCCTTGCAAAACCCGATGAATTCATAATCGTGGACAGTTATGCCGAAATCCTGGACAAAGCCCCGGAACTGGCAGAGAAAAACGCTATAGTCATCCCTACCGGCTCATTTGTGGAATACCTGGGGCACGAGAAATTCATGGACCTGGAACTGCCCACCTTCGGCAACCGGCACGTACTGGAATGGGAATCGGACCGGGACAAAGAACGCCACTGGTTGGAAGGCGCAGGCATATCAATGCCCAAAAAAATCGATGACCCAAAGGATATAAAATCCCCTGTTATGGTCAAGTACCACGGTGCCAAAGGCGGGCGTGGCTTCTTTGTAGCCAAGAACAAATCAGAGTTCTACCAGCGTCTTGACGAGTCCCAGCCCTACACCATCCAGGAATTCATTGTGGGCACCCGCTACTACCTGCATTACTTCTACTCACCCTTACCGACCGAAGGATATACACTGAGCAAAGGCACCCTTGAGCTAATGAGCATGGACCGGCGTGTGGAATCCAATGCCGATGAGATATTTAGGCTGGGTTCGCCCCGTGAACTGGAGGATGCGGGTGTGTATCCCACCTTCGTGGTAACAGGCAATATACCACTGGTCGCCCGCGAGTCCCTGCTGCCCAAGATATTTGAACTGGGCGAACAGGTAGTGGAAAGTTCCCTTGACCTGTTCGGCGGCATGATAGGACCGTTCTGCCTTGAGACCGTGTGCACGGATGAACTGGAATTCCGCATCTTCGAAATATCGGCACGCATCGTTGCAGGCACCAACCTGTATATGTCAGGTTCACCCTACTCAGACCTGATAGGTCCCAACTTCTCAACAGGACGCAGGATAGCCAGGGAGATCAAAAAGGCAGTGAAGCACGATAAACTTGAAGAGGTACTGTCTTGAATAAGACGCATGATACGACGTATGATACAAAGTTTGATACGATGTATGATAAAATGTCTGATAGATCGTCTGATAAAACTTATGATATAATTATAGTAGGAGCCGGACCGGCCGGCATGTTCGCAGCAAACGAACTGGTGGGAAGTGGATTTTCCGTACTTATTATCGAGCAGGGACATGATATTTCCCAGCGCAAGTGCAGGATGGGGCTGGCCAGCCGTTGCACACACTGCGAACCCTGCGACATCATGTGTGGTGTGGGCGGTGCCGGAACCTTCAGCGACGGCACCCTGAACCTGCGCCCCGATATCGGCGGCGACCTGGGTCAGTACACCAGTGAACCCGACACTGCCTGGGAACTGGTAAATTATGTGGACAGGATATTCCTGCAATACGGTGCTCCTGATGAACTGAACAGGCTATCGGGCACCGAGGTCGAGACCCTTAAACGCAGGGCTGCATCTGCAGGTGCCAGTTTCATTGACATCCCCCAGCGCCATATCGGATCGGACCGGGCGCCCAGGCTGATAGAGAAGTTCAAGACCTACCTTGTCGGTTCAGGTATAACCTTCATGCTGGAAACAACCGTCACCGATCTGGTTATCAGTAACAGCAGGTGCACCGGTGTAGTGCTCAAGGACGGCAGCCGTGTTGGAGGGAAAGCCGTCATCCTGGCCCCCGGTCGTATCGGGGCTTCCTGGGTGGACAAAGCGGTGAAGCAACATGCGATCGATGCCAGTTATGCAGGTATTGATATTGGGGTCAGGGTGGAAGTGCCTGCAATAATCATGGACCCGGTCACCAGGATCAACCGTGACCCGAAATTCCATATTCGCACAAGGAAATACGACGACTTTGTCAGGACATTCTGCACCAACCACCACGGGTTTGTAGTCAGGGAAGAATACGAGGGGTTCATCGCTACCAACGGACACTCCATGAAGGATGCCAGCTCTGACAATACCAACTTTGCATTCCTGGTAAGGGTAGAACTTACACACCCCATGGAAAACACTACCATGTACGGCCGCTCAGTCGCCAAACTGGCAACTACCATTGGCGGGGGCAGGCCTGTCTTACAGCGTATGGGTGACCTGCGGCGGGGCCGGCGCTCTAACGAGGATCGCATTCACCGCAACCCGGTTGATAATACATTAAAGGACGTAACACCTGGTGATATCAGCATGGCAATGCCCCACCGTATTGTAATGGATATTATCGAAGGACTGGAGGTGCTGAACCAGATCATACCCGGCGTAGCCTCGGATTCCACGTTACTGTACGCACCAGAGATCAAGTTCTATTCCATGCACCTGAACGTGGACAGTAACATGATGACAAATATCGAAGGGCTGTATGCTGCCGGGGACGGAGCAGGACTGTCCAGGGATATTATCAATGCAGCAGCCACTGGTGTACTGGCTGCCAGGGGGTTAAAGAACAATATGGAAGGATATTATGGAACTTGAAAATTTTTTACAGCAGAACGGTTTTGATGCCTACCTGCTGCATGACGACAGCCACCGTAGCCCGGATATGTACTATGCCACCAGGTTCCTGGCACCTGATGCTTTCACATACCTGCATGCCGGAGGGGATATCCTGCTGGTATCAAGTATGGAAAAAGGCCGGGCTGAGAAGGAGTCCGGGATAAACGATGTCAGGTCTTCGTCCGATTACGGACTTATGGATGAATTGAAGTGGCACAATGACAGCGGTGTAGTATACTGCAAAGTGCTGGCCAGGCTACTGGAAAAAGAAGGGTGCAGCACCATTGCAGTGCCCAGGGACTTTCCACTGTTCTTTGGTGAATGCCTGAAGGCTGAGGGTTTCAAGATCACAAGTGTCAAGAGCCCTATCGCAAGGTTGAGGGAAAATAAGACCGGATCAGAGATCCAGGCCATCACAGCGGTCCAGCGCATATGTGAACAAGCTGTGGCACTGGCTATTGAATTTATTAGCCGGGCACAGGTCAGTGATGATGAATTGATCCATAATGGCACCCCCCTCACTGCCGAAGCTGTCAGGGCAGTCATACACCACTCTTTGCTGGATCACAGCTGCGAGGCTGATGACACTATTGTGGCCTGCGGACCCGGTTCTGCTGACCCCCACTGGCAGGGAAGCGGAGTACTGAAGGCCCACCAGCCTATCGTACTGGACGTGTTCCCCCGTCATATGGTGAGCCGGTATTACTGCGACATGAGCAGGACCGTTGTCAATGGTGAGCCGGACCCCAGGATCGTAGAAATGCATAGCGCAGTAGTGGAAGCACAGGAGACCGCATTTGGGCTTATCAGACCCGGGGTAAATGGCAGTGACGTGCACCAGGCGGTATGCGATACACTGGACGATGCGGGTTATAAGGTTGGGGATGATGAAGGTTTTATGCATTCCACAGGCCACGGCGTGGGGCTTGAAGTACATGAAAAACCGGGCCTGGGTCTGCAGGATGTTGAACTGGAGGTGGGGAATGTGGTGACAGTGGAACCCGGACTGTATTATAAGGACGTGGGAGGCGTACGTGTGGAGGATATGGTAGTGGTCACTGATGGCGGATGCAAGAATTTAACTATATTTGATAAGAATCTACAGTTATGAATAATCACAGGTGATGGTAGTAATGGACGAAAACGAGTTGGTCAAGGAAATTAAGGAAATAGTCACGAAATACACAACTGCCGGTAAGATACTTGCCCGTGTCAGGAAAGAGACCGCAAAACAGGTTAAGGTGGGTGCATCCCTGCTTGATGTGGCAAACTTTGGCGAGAACATGATCCGTAAAGAAGGGGGTGAACCGGCATTTCCAATAAACATATCCTGCAACGAGGAGGCTGCCCATGCCACACCCACAAAGGAAGATACTGATGTGTTCGGCGAGGATATGGTCAAACTGGATATCGGTGTGCATATAGATGGATACATTGCCGATACAGCCATTACGGTGGACCTATCAGGGCACCCTGAACTGGTTGATGCAGCCGAAGCAGCCCTTGAAGCGGCCATCCAGGCCGTACATGCAGGAATTAACACAGCAGAACTGGGAGTGATCATCAATGATACCATTACAGGTTTTGGGTATAAACCCGTGGCTAACCTGACAGGTCACGGTCTGGCCCAGTATATGCAGCATGTGCCGCCTACCATACCTAATATCCCTGTTGATTCCGGTGTTCTCCTTGAAGTGGGGCAGGTGGTGGCCATAGAACCTTTTGCTACAGACGGCAGGGGATATGTGGGTGAGGGGGCGGGTACTGAGATATATAATAAGGTTGGCAACAAGCCCATCCGGGCTCCCGCTGCCAGGGCTATCTTAAAAGAGATCGAACCATTCAGGACACTGCCCTTTGCAAAGCGGTGGCTCAATTCAAAGCACCTGGACTTTGCAATGCTGCAGCTTGAAAAGAACGGTAACATTTCCTCTTATCCGGTACTGAAAGAGGAAACAGGGAAACTGGTCTCCCAGGCAGAACATACCTTAATGGTCGAAGAGGATGGCTGTACTGTAATAACCAGGTGATCATGGTACGTCTTAGAAGAATTGCAGGACTATTAGGAATAACAATATTTGCAGCACTGGTTACCGGAAGTGCCAGCGCCGAATATAACTGGAGCAACCAGATCACTATTCATCTGGGCGGCATGGAATGGCAGTACACCGAAGAGCTGTCTGATATGGATTCCTTTGTATTCAAATACGATATCGATAACAAGCAGGGAAATAAGGACCATTTTGTCAGTACATGGGAACTGATGAAGGCAGACAAGCGGATGAGGGAAAGGTTCAGGGATGCCATTGAACGTGAAACGGATGTCAGGATAAACAATTCATCACTTGGTATTGAGGTACTGGATATCGATGCTTCACTTTCCAATAATGCACTGGGCCCGGTCGAGAGCATGACAGAATTGACAAACACCTACAGGGTAACATACTCATTCCCGGGAGGACTGCTGGAAAATGGCAGTACCATATGGTTCCTGGGAGAACCCGGGTCGCTGCTGTCAGTCAATTTCCCTGAAGGCACGCAGATCATATCGACCAAAGGTATTGATAATGTGAGCATCAGAACATCTTATCTTTCTGGTAAGTTCGGTGCAATAAATGAGAGTATTGATGCGACTGAGAGTGAAGGTACAACTGTTGAAGGTGTGACTGACAATGTAAGTGCAACTGATGAAGGTATGACTGACAATGTAAGTGCAACTGATGAAGGTATGACTGACAATATAAGTGCAACTGATGAAGGTATGACTAACAATATAAGTGCAACTGACAATGAAGGTGCCGATGCAGAGGGAGCAGAAATAACTTACATTATAGATGTAGTTCCGCCACCGCAAAACAACCTGTCAGAAGAGCTGGGGGAGAACGAGTCCACAATCCCTGTTCCCACTGAAATGCCATTCATGGGGACCGTTTACGTGCTATTGGTGATAGCAGCCGCGGTATTATTATTAAAAGATTGAATACATTTAATATTGATGAATATTGATGTAGTGGCGGGTAGTTGGAATATAATGAAGCGAACGACAGATATGAAGAGTATTCAGCCGGATGAGGTACAGAGCATCCAACCAGATGAGGTTTGCATCTTCATCCCCACAATGAATGAATCCCATACCATAGGTGATCTGGTCGACGAATTCATGTCACTGGGATTTTCCAATATCCTGGTACTGGACGGCCACAGCAAGGATGGTACGGCAGATATTGCCAGGGGGAAGGGTGCCAATGTCGTAATGCAGACCGGTAAGGGAAAAGGACAGGCTGTTATGCAGGCCTTTGACATTATCGACAGCCAGTATGTGATCATGATAGACGGTGATGGTACATACCTGCCCGGTGAAGTTAACCTCATCATGGATGCACTTGCAGAAGGGGCCGGACATGTCATTGGTGACAGGTTTGCAAACCCGGGTAAAGATGCCTTCACCAGATTGAACAAGATAGGGAACAGGATCCTTAACAAACTCTTCGGATTCGCTTATGGGGGATGGCTCAGTGATATTTTATCCGGATACAGGGGTTTCACAAATGAGACAATCTCAAATATGGTACTGAACCAGACCGGGTTTGAGATAGAGACCGAGATCACTGTTGAATGTGTCAGGCAAGAGGTAGATATCAAGGTAGTACCCATTACTTACCTGGCCAGGCCCGGAGGGGCGGCCACCAAGCTAAATCCTCTAACAGACGGGTTAAGGATAGGGAGTACGATATTCAAAATGGCAAAAATGAATAATCCTTTATTTTATTTTAGTGTGATGGGGGGTGTGACCATTCTTATCGGTCTGGTCATAGGTGTATATGTTGTGAACGAATGGATTGCCGGGGTCACACATGTTTTGCTGGCGATGTTGACCACACTTATCATAATAGGTGGAATACAGATGTTCATCTTTGCCATGATGGGTGATCTTATCGCTTCTCTTCACAAGGAAACAATGAGGGCTCTTAGAAAGCAAAAATAACAATAGGAGTTGTGGGGGCACTATCACTATGTCCGTCAATGTGCATCAGAACACACTACCACTGTGTCTGTCAAGGTGCATCAGAACACACTACCACTGTGTCTGTCAAGGTGCATCAGAACACACTACCACTGTGTCTGTCAAGGTGCATCAGAACACACCATTACTATGTCCGGCAAGGTGCATCAGAACACACCATTACTATGTCCGGCAAGGTGCATCAAAGCACTATCATTGAATCCACACATTCACCAGCAAGAAAAACATATTAAGAAGTAGTTGAATATTGTTTTAATAGGAGAATATCCATCAAATGGGATTTATCAGTACATTAACCGGAGGTTAAGAATGGTTGTAAAAAAGTATGAAGCTAATGGTATTACGCTCGAGATAGATAATGACAAATGTGTAGGTGCTGGCGAATGTGTGGACGTATGTCCGGTAGAAGTATTTGAACTGGTTGACGACAAAGCCACGGCGCCCAATATCGAAGAATGCACTGAATGCTGCCTATGCGTGGACTCATGTCCGGCAAGCGCCATTAGTCATAATTCTTGTTGATCTGCTGTAACTTTACCGGAACATATTCATTCCGGACAATTTCCTGTATTTCCGGATAGCTTTGAGTTTTACGGGTATTCAAGGGTATTGCCGGATAAGAATGTGATGTTTGGTAATTCCGGGTAACAAATCTTCATCCGATCATATCACCAAACTTATCTTTTCTTATGCTGTAACTACTTCAGGTTTTAAGATGGAAAGAAAAGAGTTCAGGGAACTGATATCATCACAGCATGCCAGGCAGGTTATCAGCCAGATACACCTTGAGCCCGGGATACTGGAACTGGGATTAAAAGAAGCCCTGGGTAGAGTGCTGGCTGAGGATATTACTGCAGAGGTGGATGTCCCGGGTTTTGACCGTGCCTCTATGGATGGATATGCCGTACGTGCAAAAGATACATATCTGGCAAGAGAGGATAAGCCGGTAACACTAAAACTTGCCGGCAGTGTCGATACAGGCTCTGTTCCTGATGTTAAAGTAGGCAAAGGTACGGCAGTGGAGATATCCACCGGTGCCATGATGCCTGTCGGTGCCGATGCGGTAGTGATGGTGGAATACACCCGGACTGAAGGCAGCAGTGTCCATATTGTGCGCCCGGTCTCTGTTAATGAGAATGTTATCCATGCGGGCTCGGATATCATGGTGGGAGAAAGAGTGCTGCAGGCAGGTACCAGATTGACACCAAGGGAGATCGGCGTGCTGTCTGCTGTGGGGATACAGCATATAAAGGCCAGGAACCTGGTCGTAGGAATAATATCAACAGGCTCGGAACTTGTCCCGCCAGGCAGCAAACTGGGCCTGGGTATGGTCTATGATATCAATTCATATTCTATTGGTGCAGCAGCCAGGGAATGTGGTGCAGAGGTCAAGTACTATGGTATTGTCAGGGACAACCGTCCCTACATGGAAGAGATACTGGGCCGTGCCGTGGATGAATGCCAGCTCGTAATAACATCGGGCAGCACTTCGGCTGGTGCAGGTGATATGATGTACCGTATCATCGGTGAGTGCGGTAAGGAACTTATCCATGGTATCGATATCAAGCCAGGAAAACCTGTAATAGTCGGCATAGTGGATAACACACCAGTGTTCGGGCTGCCAGGTTATCCCACATCCGCACTCACAATTTTCAATGAATTCACTGCACCTCTTATCAGGCATACCCTGGGGTTATCCAGTTCAAGGTCCACGGTAAGGGCACAAATGGCAGTGGATTATCATTCACCAGGGCGGCGGCAGTTACTAACAGTGGGTCTTGTAAGAGGCCAGGCATATCCGGTAGATAAGGGGTCAGGTGCCATAACAACACTGGCAGATGCAGATGGTTTCATTGAGATAGACCCTAGGGTAGAGATGCTTGATGCAGGTGATGAAGTGGTGGTCACCCTGATGGGAGATGTAAAATCCCCAGACGTGCTTTTCATAGGCAGCCATTGCCTGGGTTTTGAGGCACTGATGCGCCTTTTGCCCTTTAGTTTGAGAATGATAAATACCGGCAGTACGGGAGGAATGATAGCGGTAAGAGATGGGATCGCTGACATGGGCGGAGTGCATCTAATGGACGAAACAGGGAAGTACAACCTTTCGTTCCTCAAGACCTTTGGACTGGATAAGGCCGTGCTTGTCAAAGGTTACCTGCGGGACCAGGGACTTATTGTAGAACCTGGTAGTGATATTGTGGGATTTGAAGACATTGTGGGCAGAAGGATGATAAACCGTACGCGGGGTTCGGGCACAAGGGTGTTTACGGATATGAAACTAAAGGAAGTTGCCAAAAAGAGAAAAACAGGATTTGATGAACTGTGTGCTGCAATCGAAGGATATGATACAGAGGCCAGAACGCACAGTGCAGTTGCTGCGGCTGTCCGTTTGGGAAGAGCTGATGTGGGTGTAGGGATCAGGTCGGCGGCTGAATTGAACGGGTTGAAATTCATCTATATTGCTGACGAGGAATATGATTTTATTGTGCAGAAGAAGTTCATTGAAAGTGAGATGGGGAAGGAATTCCTTGATGTACTGCAAAGCGACGAATTTTGTGCCAGTTTGCCCGCAGGCATGAGGACATACAACATGACCGGTAAGGTCATGGATATGTGATATACAGATCATACATTACATTATTACAGTAAAAACATTCAGGACTACATAATATGCAGTCGAAAACCACAAAATTAATATTTAATACAGATAATGAAATACAATCAATTAATATAATACAGAGGCAATTGTTTTATCTCTTTGTGTTGAATAACCATATCAAGTAAACTTTATGTATATATGAATTATTAAGAGAAGTTTATAATTCTATCAGGCTGAATGTATCTTCCCTTTAAAGAAAGTAAAAAATGGTGGAAATTACGGATGGGAAATATCAAAATAGGGATCGTAGGAATCGGTAATTGTGCAAGTTCATTGATACAGGGCCTTGAGTACTATAACAACAGGGACCGCAACGATTCAAATGGATTGATGCACTGGGATATTGGCGGTTATAAGCCTAATAATATCGAAGTAGTTGCTGCTTTTGATATTGACAAACGCAAAGTGGGTGTGGATGTTTCAGAAGCCATTTTTAAAATGCCTAACTGTACAACAACATTTTGCAGTGAAATCCCAAAAACAGGTGTAGAGGTAAATATGGGTAAGGCACTTGACGGCTATTCTTCTCATATGGCGGATTATGACGAAGATCGTACATTTATTTTGTCCGATGAGAAGGAACCATCAAAGGATGACGTGGTAAGGATATTACAGGAATCCGGTGCTGAGATGCTCCTGAACTACTGCCCGGTTGGCTCTGAAGAAGCTTCAAAATTCTATGCCGAATGTGCCCTGGAAGCAGGTGTGGGTTTTATTAATAATATTCCTGTCTTTATTGCCAGCGATCCTGTGTGGGCGGCAAAATTTCAGGAAAAGGGTATCCCAATAATCGGGGATGACATAAAGGCCCAGATCGGTGCCACCATCACACACAGGACACTGGTGGACCTGTTCGAAAAGAGGGGAGTCAAACTGGATAGAACTTACCAGTTGAATACAGGCGGCAATACTGATTTCCTCAATATGCTCAACAGGAACAGGCTTGCTTCTAAGAAGACATCAAAAACAGAAGCAGTCCAATCAGTACTTTGTGAAAGACTTGATCCTGACAACATCCATATCGGGCCAAGTGATTATGTTCCCTGGCAGAAGGATAACAAGGTTTGTTTTATCAGGATGGAGGGCAGGCTTTTCGGCGATGTTCCCATGAACCTCGAACTACGGTTGTCTGTGGAGGACTCCCCCAATTCGGCAGGAGTATCCATTGATGCCATCAGATGCTGCAAGCTGGCTCTGGAAAGGGGCATTGGTGGAGCACTTTTATCTCCGTCATCCTTTTTCATGAAGCATCCGCCGGAACAATATACTGATGATGTGGCATACCAGTACACAGAGGATTTCATAGCAGATAAAAGAGAGAATTAACTTGAGTACACTTTTGAATTCATATACATTTTGTCCCATGGCATAGAATTCATATACATTTTGTCCCATGGCATAGAATTCATATACATTTTGTCCCATGGCATAGAATTCATATACATTTTGTCCCATCGCACGGAATTCGTATACATTTTATCCCAATGCCCACGGAATTCGCATATTTTTTATAGTGAAATCATATATTAGTATGCATGAGCGAGAACCTGGAGAATATCATAACCAAGGGATTCCATTCCTGGACACGCAACCTTAACATCTGTATCCCATTGCTCATCAACTATGTGGTACAGTTCACTGTCATGTTCTTTGCTGCCATAGCAGCAATGTTGTTATTTTTCGGCCAGAACCTCTCAGGTATGGCTTCCATGACAGAGGATGAATTATTTGACCTGATGTCGGTTTCCATTATGGAGAATCTCGCAGGCGTAATAATCATAGCCTTTTTGGTCATCCTTATACTATTACTGTTCGATGCATATTTCTTTGCAGGTGCGGTTGGTATGAGCCAGAACGCAACAGCAAATGGTGATACCTCTGTCACAGATATGTTCAATGCAGGCAGCAGCAATTTTATCAATATCTTTTTGGCCAATTTCCTGATAATGCTGATGATGATCGCAGGGATCATTTTCGTGGTGCCAGGTGCCATTTTGACCAGGAATTACATGGAGGTCATGGAATCCACCCAGTTCACATCCGGCATACTGCTACTGCTCATGGGCATAGTCATATGGGTCATATACCTGCTGATCCTGAATGTGGTCCTTGCAATTGTGCTGTATTCCATAGTGATAGAAAGAACCGGGGCCATGGATGGGATCATAAGGGGATATGATTTCTTTATGGATAACAAGCTTAGTGTATTTGCCCTGTGGCTGTTCATCTTCGCAGTTTCCACTGCGGTGGCAGTTGTTTTCTTTTTTGCGGGCGAGGTAATTGCCCTTATTGGCAGTGACGGGTTGAACATAATCTGGTCACTGGGCAGCCAGATATTGATACTGGTGACCATCCAGCCGTTAATAGTGATCTGGTGGACCAGGCTGTATATGGTCAGGACCGGAAAGAACATACATATTGATGAACTCCTGACAGGTGATTGGGAGTGATCAGGGTAAATAATATTTAACCTCCCGACATTACAAATCAAATCTTGAACAAACATCTGATAGCAAGCAAGTGATAAACTATGGATATATATGACAGTGTTATCGAACTGGCCAAGAGGCGCGGCTTCCTCTGGAACTCATTCGAAATTTACGGTGGTACGGCCGGGTTCTATGACTACGGGCCTCTGGGCGCCATGCTTAAGCGCAGGATAGAAAATATCTGGCGCGATATTTACGTCATTAACGAAGGTTACTACGAAATTGAGGTGCCTACCATCGGTATAGAGGACGTGTTCGTAGCTTCGGGACACGTTGGCGGGTTCTCAGACCCGCTGACCGAATGTGTGAAGTGCCACGAATCCTTCAGGGCAGACCATCTCATAGAGGATTTTGCCAGCAATCCTGACACGCTAACCCCGGATGAACTTTCTGTTATTATCAAGGAGAATAATATCAAATGTCCTGACTGTGGTGGCGAACTGGGCGGCGTGTACGAGTTCAACCTCATGTTCAGCACATCCATCGGTCCCGGCTCAAAGCGTGTTGGTTACCTGCGTCCTGAAACCGCACAGGGCATGTTCGTTGATTTCCCCAGGCTGCTGCGGTTTTACAGGGAAAAACTGCCCTTTGGCGTCACCCAGATAGGAAAAGCATATCGCAATGAGATATCACCTCGCCAGGGTGTTATCAGGCTGCGGGAGTTCACCCAGGCTGAAGCCGAGATCTTCGTGGACCCCAGGGACAAGAGCCATCCCCGCTTTGACAGCATCCGGGATTATGTGTTGATCCTGTATTCAGACCCGGCCCAGTCATCAGGCAAGGACCAGATCGAGATGAGCCTGGGCGAGGCAGTGGAGCAGGGTATCATCGCCCACCAGTTCCTGGCATATGCACTTGCAATGACCCACCAGTTCCTGGTGCGTGTGGGCGTATCCCCTGAGCGGCTGCGCTTCAGGCAGCATATGAAGGATGAGATGGCCCATTATGCAATAGACTGCTGGGATGCCGAGATACTGTCGGACAGGTTCGGCTGGGTGGAGATCGTGGGTATAGCCGACCGTACCGACTATGACCTTAAAGCCCACAGCAGGGTAAGCAAGACCGACCTGTCTGTGTATGTGGAATATGATGAACCCAGGGTTGTGGAAAAAGTGGTGGTCAAACCTGATATGGGTAAGATAGGACCTGCATTCAAGGGCAAGGCAAAGGCCGTTTCGGATGCATTGAAGTCAATGGATGTCAAAAAAGAGTCCGATCCAACAAGCGATCAAATGATCAGTATCCAGGTTGACGGGGAACAGGTGGACATACCTCCTGATATGTACGAGATACAGCAGGTGACCGAAACCATACACGGTGAGAACATCGTGCCCCATGTAATTGAACCCTCATTCGGTATAGACCGTATTATCTATGCAGTGCTGGAACATGCTTTCAGGGAAGAGGAAGTGCATGGTGAAGACGTGGTGAAGGGCGAGGACGAGGTACAGGGTAAAGACAAGGTGAAGGGCGAGGACGAAGTACAGGGTAAAGACAAGGTGAAGGGCGAGGACGAAGTACAGGGTAAAGACAAGGTGAAGGGCGAGGACGAAGTACAGGGTAAAGACAAGGTGATGGGCGAGGATGAAGGCAGGATCGTACTGGGACTGAAGAGCGAAGTAGCGCCGGTACAGGCTGTCGTGCTGCCGCTGTTGACCCGTGAGGAACTGATAGAGCCTGCACGAAATATAGAATCCGCGCTCAAGCACAAAGGTGTGATGGCGGCCTATGATGATTCGGGCACTATCGGCAGACGTTACCGCAGGAATGACGAGATCGGCACGCCGTATTCCATTACAGTAGATTACGATACCCTGGAGGACGACACGATCACCATCCGTGACCGCGATTCCATGAAGCAGGTCCGCGCCCCTGCTGATACCATCGCAGACACCATACATGACCTGATACAAGGCTATACCAGATTCGAGGATGCCGGTACCCCAATTGCATAATAATTGATAATATTACATAATTATGTCTGTCATTCTCTCAAAAGAGCTGCTCCGTAAATCCATTCACTTAGCAGGGATGTTCATCCTGGTGGTATACTATTTCACAGACCGTTTTACTGTCCTGTTCTGGCTTGTCCCGCTCGTATTCGTAACACTGCAGTTAGAATGGATGAGACTGAGCGGATCTTTCAGGTATCCGGCAGTCCTCCTGCGCCCATCCGAAGAGCATAGGGTGGCAGGGTATGTCTATTTTATTACTGCAGCCTGTATTGTTATTGCACTGTTCCCGAAGACCATTGCCATAACTGCGCTGACCATGGCAATCCTGGGTGATTTTTCTTCGGGTATAGCTGGTGCCATGTGGGGTAAAAAAGCAGATGTGAGGCAGATGCGCCTGCCAATAAAACCGGTACCAATTTTGCTGGTAATGCTGCTGGTAAGTTTTTTTACCGGTTATCTTGCAGCCCATGCACCCGGACTGGCACCGCTGCCAGCTTATTCAGTGGCGCTGGGCGCCCTGGGTGCGACACTGGCCGACGGCGTACCCTGGCAGATACGCGGGCGCGTGCTGAACGATAACCTTACCATACCTCTGGTATCTGCGGTATTGATGCTGGTATCTACGGGAATTTAAATGTTTAGCAGTGTCAGGGTGTTTTTTAGCACATATAGTATTAATGGCAGAATAACAGGGAGTTATATAATATTATTTTAAACTTATACATATATACTTTAAAAAGTATATAATCTATTTTTCGAAAATCTTAAATATATCCTGCGCACAACTAATTAATTAAGGTTGTTGGATTATATGACATTCAAAATTGTCATTTTTGTTTTTTTCACTGTTTTAGTATTTGGCATTGGTATAGCTTCTGCTCTTTCAAATTCGGGTGGATATGATTGGAAATATTATAGAGTGATTACCATTGAAGAAAACTCTGGAAATGCATTGAATGACTATCAAATATTTATCGAACTAAAAAAGAAGGATTTCCCAGCTGAAGCAAAACCTGATGGTTCCGATATAAGATTCACTAAAGCTATAAAAGAACTTGATATGTGGATCGAAGAATTTGACACCAATGTGAAAACTGCAAAAATATGGGTGAAAGTTCCAAACATTTCAGCAAATAGTGAAGTCAAGATTAGGATGTATTACGGGAATGAAAAAGCAGGAATTAGAAGTAATAAAGAAGCTGTTATGGATTTTTATGACGATTTTAATGATGGGACATATACAGATAAATGGGAAGTAGCAGAAGGAAATTGGACACAAAGCAAAGGAACAATAATGCAAATTGATAACGCAAAAAAAGCATTATATGCTAAGGATGTTGCTATCACAGATAATATAATAATTGAATCTAAATTGAGAGGTTACCAAATTGGCGTGGCAACTCGGATGAATGACTCTTCGAATTGTTGGTTCTATCATATAGATATAAAATATAAAAATTCGGTTTGTGTTTCTATAATATCAGATGGAAATCTCTTCCAAACTAGATATGCCCCAATTTCAAATATGAACAATCGGACATGGTATATTATTCGTGGCACAACTTTGGGACCAACTGCAAAAGCAGAACTTTTTGATTCTAAATGGAACATTCTCAACTCTGCTGCAGGTTACTCAGATAATGAAACTGGTAATAGGGTTGGACTTATCTCCGCCCAAAATAGTGAATTTGATTGGTTTAGAGTACGCAAATACACATCCCCAGAACCTTCCACTTCTATATCTGAAGAATATAAGATAAAGGAAATACCATCATTGACTTTGACAAAATCAACTTCTTCATCCATAATCCAAGAAGGAGAAAACATAATAATATCAAACATGGTTGAAAACACTGGTTATAATAATGCTATAAACGTAGAAATTGTAGATACAGTTCCCAACGGCTTTGAATTTATAAGTGGACCGAGATCATTATTTCTCGAAAGGATAGAGCCGGGAGTAGATCAAAACTTCAAATATTCAATTAAAGCAACAGAAGCTGGAAAGTTTATGTTATCCCCTTCAACAGTGATTTATCAAGATGATAAAGACACAGTTTTTTTCAATGAATCAAATCCCATAACTATTCAGGTAGACATTACTCCACCTTTAACAAGCTCAAATATAACAAATGAAACATTGTTGGATAATTTCTCAACTGATTCATCTATGGAGAAAAAGACTTCTGGATTTGGAACATTATTATTTATTATAGGATTACTATCAGCTGTATATTTTTTAAATAGGAGGCCACCTTCTCTGTAAACTCGGAGACGTTTCCATTAAACAGTTGGGAGGCTCTTTTTGAAATCTAAACTAAGAAACCAGAATAAAATTAATTATGTTATAATCTAATATGGTGGTTAGACGAAATGAACTTGAAAATTTTGACCCTTATTTTTTTTATTTCTTTATTATCTAATGTTGGCACTGCCTCTGCACTTTCAAATTCGGGTGGAGGAGATTGGAATTATTATAGAGAGATTATAATTACAGAAAATTCAGGAAAGGCTTTAAAAGACTATCAAGTTTCACTCAAATTTGATCCTTCAAATTTTCCAGATAATGCAAAGCCTGATGGCTCTGACATTAGATTTACTAAGAGTGGAGAAGAGCTTGATATATGGATTGAAAAATATGATCCGAATAAAAAAAATGCAATGATTTGGGTGAAATTTCCAGAATTTACAGCAAATGGGGAAATGAATATTAAAATGTATTATGGAAATGAAAAAGCAAGCAGTGTGAGTGATGTAAATGCAACGCTGGAATTTTTTGATGATTTTGATGACAAAACGTATACAGACAGATGGCATGATAATGAAGAAAATTGGATCGAAAGTGACGGAACAATAAAACCATCTGATGAAGCATCGAATTTCTTTTTTTATTCGGCAATATTTATAAAAGATATCACCCTGACAGATAATATAATTATTGAATCAAAAATAAGAGGTAATAAGGTTGGTGTGGCAGGTGGAATGAGCGGCACCAATTTGCTTTGGGAATTTTTATTGAACACCGGAGATATCAAGTCGGTACACATTAAAAAAAATCCAGAATCGATGCATCAATTTAATACGTCCCCAATATCCGGGATTAACGGCTGGACTTGGTATATTATCCGTACTACGATTTCAGGAGGGTCTGCAAAAGTAGAAATTTTTGATTGTAATTGGAACCTTATCAACACTGTAACTCTCAGGGATAATGATATTAAAACCGTGAATAAGGTAGGGCTTATATCGATTTATGACGGTGAATGGGATTGGTTCAGAATCCGTAAATATGCCTCCTCTGAACCTACCGTTTCTGTATTAGCAGAATATAATATTGAAGAAACACCTCATCTCATACTTGCAAAATCAGTTTCTCCGCCCATAATTTTAGAAGAAGAGGGGGCAATATTATCAATCACGATCGAAAACATAGGCGGTAGAATTGCTGAAAATGTAGAAATTGAAGAAACAATCCCGAATGGTATCGAAATTTTAAATGTAACGGATTTAGTGAACTTTGGAAATATAGAACCTGGAAAAAAACAAACCTTGAAATATTCGCTAAAAGCAACAAATCCAGGGAAATTCATATTCTGCCCTGCAATTGTGACATATAACGATGCTGAAGGCAGATATTTTTCCTCTGATTCAAATTCGATAATTGTTCACGTTGCCAATGTTTCCTCTATTTCAATAAGTGCTGAAGTACCGAATGTAGAATGGTATAAAAAATCTCAGACAAACATCTCTACTCCATCCATCCAGCAGACCTCTGATGGTGGATATATAATAACTGGTACTACTTCTACTGCTGACATAATCTTGCTAAAAGTAGATGGAATTGGAAATGAAGAGTGGAATAAAACGTATGGAGGCCAAAAAAGGGATGGAGGTTTATCTGTTCAACAAACATTTGATGGAGGATACATCATATCTGGATATACGTTTTCTTTTGGGTCTGGTGAAAATGATGTATATCTTATAAAAACAGACATGAATGGAAATGAAGAGTGGAGCAAGACATTTGGCGGTCCTTCCAGAGATAAAGGGTATTGTGTTCAACAAACTATAGATGGAGGGTACATTATATCTGGCAATACGCAGTCTTTCGGGGCCGGGGAGAATGATATCTACATCATTAAGACAAATAGAAACGGAAATGAAGAGTGGAACAAAGCGTTCGGGGGTCAGAATTTGGATGAAGGTTATTACGTCCAGCAGACTTCTGATGGAGGTTATATTATAACCGGTAAAGTTGATGTAAATAACTTTTACCTTTTAAAAACTGATGGAAATGGAACTAAGGAGTGGGATCAGACGTTTGAAGGGCACTGTGGGTATTCTGTCCAGCAGACTATTGATGGGGGGTATATAATTGTTGGTAGTAGCCAGTTTTTCAGAACCCGTTTGACTGATATTTACCTTTTAAAAACTGATGGAGATGGAAATGAAGAATGGAATAATACTTTTGGGGGACCGAGCTTGGATATGGGTTATTCTGTTCAGCAGACTTCTGATGAAGGATACATCATAACTGGTAAAGCTGATGGGAGTAATATTTACATTTTAAAAACAGATAAGAATGGAAGTAAAGAATGGATCAAGACAATTGGCGATTTATTAGGAGAAATTCATATAGGTCGTTCAGTCCAGCAGACTTCTGATGGGGGTTATGTAATAGCAAGCGGTGGTTCTGATAAAATCTGGCTGGTAAAATTATCATCAGAAGTTGAACCATCAGTCTCACCTGCAATAAATAAAACAAGTGATTCCGAAAATAAAATTTTTGGATTCGAAATTATATTCTCTATCACAGGGTTACTGGCAGTTGCATATCTTTTCAAAAGGAATAAGTGATATAGAATAAAATTAAAATTTTTTTAATACTTATTGCCTGCACCTCATTCAAAAGACTAAATGCAAACAATCTAATGGTAAAATGACTATTGAGCATCAGTCTTTATACACCGTTTTTCCAAAACGGAGTTCGTGACCACGAAATGGTCAACTTTATACTCAAGTGGCAACAGGTGTTCTTCGTATTTTAATCCTACGTGTCTAGTGTCGAGTCAACCTTTAAGTGTCGTATTATGAATGGCATAGGGCACAATTCTAAAATCAAATTATTTCAATAATTATATTGGACGAAGATTAACCTGATTTACTCAGATGCAACCTTAAATCTGCGTAAATCTGTGTTAATCTGCGTCTTAAAAATAACTGGTAAATGGAACAATGTCAGATCATATATCGAGCGATATTGTATGGTTGACTCGACACTAGTAAGTAATAGAAGCTTAACATATACGTATTTATGTCAAATTTTTTTCCCAAGTTTCAAGCGAGTTTCTTTGAATAATTCCCAAATCCTGGTTTCATCGCACAATTTTTCATTTTCACTGCATTTCCCTTCTGCTTTACATTCCAATGCCAGCTCAATGGCCCTTTTTCAAGATCAAGCAGGTTTTCTTCAAGTGTTTTTTTAGAAATTTCAAGCAATTAATTATTTAAACTATACCACATAGAATATATTCCATGCGGTATATAATCCAAAGCATCTATCCCGTACAAGAGCGAAGGTCTTTTACTGACAGAGAAGCTGAACTTGCCATGCTTGCTAAAAATAGCGAGAGAATCTTAGACGGCTCTGGCAAAAACATATGCTTCATAGGTCTTCGCAGAATTGGTAAAAGTTTGATACTTAAGGAATACATTTCAAGGGAAAAAGATAAACATATCCTTCCGGTTTACATGGACCTTGAGCGCCTGGACACCACACCGGAATTTTTTGCAGTCCAGTATGTGGGCCAGATATTGCGCTGGTTCCTGGACGACGTAGATATAATCCCTTATCTTGATGTTAATGGTCTTGTTAAAAAAGTAGCAGACACTAACAGTAATACGGCTGTAGAAACAGTTCATTCGATGTTCGATGAACTCAATAAAGCAAAACCAAATCAGCGCTTGTTACTGGAACTTGCATTTATTTTTCCTGAAAGGTTTGCGAATGAACAGGATATTCATATCATACTTATGCTTGATGAGTTCCAGCGAATACATGAGATTGATAATTTTCCGCAAATACATGACATAATCGGTCTGCTGCGTTCCATAATCCAGACCCAGTCAAGAACTCATTATGTAGTCGCCGGTTCTGCGATAAGGATGCTTGAGAAGGTGTTCGGGGAAGCAGACTCCCCGTTTTTTGCCCAGTTCAGGGTACAAAGAGTGGCATATTTTGAGAAAAAAGCAACTTTTGACCTGGCGCAAAAGATAACAGGCATCAGCGATCCAAGGGTCCTGGGGAAGATGCATGACCTGACATTCGGGCATCCGTATTACATTTATTCCATTTGTGAGCGCCTGAATGAACTTGGAGAGATGAATGTGAACGGGGCCAGAAAAGCCTTTGTACTTGAAACGCTGCTTAAAAATGGCAGTATAAATCTTATGTGCAGGTATTTTTTCGAGAACAGTATGTCCAGGGTTCGCGGGGATGCGCTTATGAGGACAATACTTCACCAACTGGCAAAAGAAGACGGAGTAAGGCTTACGGATATCGCACAGTCTATCAAACGGAAGGACGGGGTCACAAGGAACCTGCTTGAACGCCTGATAGATATTGACCTGATCGTGAAAGAGGATAAACGCTATTATTTCCGGGACCCGGTCTTACGATACTGGATAATGAATGTTTACGAAGGTGTTGAGTTTGATACCATGCCCGGTAAAAGGGTTATAGAAGATATGGTGCGTGACATTGAAGAGAAGTTCGAGAAAGCATCTACTGAACTCGGTATTGCAAAAGAATATGAACTGAAGTATGCTCTTGAGAAGTCTCTTGGATTTCATTTTGACAAATATTTAAAAGATGGTATCGAGTTCGACCTGGTAGGTGTAAATGACGATATTGTGCATATATTTGAGATCAAATGGCGCGCTAAAGAAACAGGTTACAGGGAAATCGAAAAATTCATGGCAAAGACCACAGCATCAGAATTTGCAAAACATCCCAGGAAACTTATATTGATAAGCAAGCGCGGGTTTACCAGGCAGGCCACAGAGTATGCCAAAAGCAAGAAAATAATATTGGTTACACAAAATGAGATTCCAGCGATCAAGGAACTAATCGGGTAGATCGAGTTGGAAACTATACCACATAGAATATATCCTCTCTGGTCTAATTCGTTTTAAAATTCTGCAATAGCGTAATCGTGTTCTCCACTCCCATTGCTACGCCTTCCACCTCGATACCGCCTTTGCCCTTGGCGCCGTCCCCCACAATGTAAAGTCCCGTAATGGGCGTGGTATTGCCCAGGTCCGAGCCCGAACCTGCCCGGTTCACAGGCCAGCCGTTCCGGTAGGTCTGGACCATCAGTACCTCATAGTCATCTTTGTGGAATATATCCTCAAGGTCTTTCAGTCCCAGTTCTATCTCAGACTGGATATCGTCAGATTGTAATGCCTGATGTGACATGATCAGATGTTTTCCAGGCGGCGCCAGGGACGGGTCTATAGAGGTAACCTCATTGATCCCGTTTACCCGCCTGGCATAAGGCGTGAGCAATACACCGCTATGCCCTATCAGCGGCATGTTTGCGCCCAGGCATATCTTGATACCTGGCGCTGGTCTGGTCGAATTCAGTGCTGCTGTGTATTCTTTGAACTCATCTGTGTCAGAGTGGTCATATAACTGTGCTGTTAACTGGTGCCCGATATCGCTTATGACCACATCCCCCAGTATGGTCTCGCCGCCAGTCTCCACTCCCACTGCCCTGCTGTCCACTATCAGTATTTGGTCTACATGGCGGTTGGTATGTATTATGCCGCCGCCTGAGAGTATGACCTGTTCAAGAGCATTGATAATGGCACTGCACCCCCCCATAGGAACGCCTGGACCGCCATAGCGGCGCATATTGTCAATTATTGTAAGCATCTCTCTGGCAGATACATCATCACAACGCATGCTCAATGCCCATCCACAATAAGCATTTGCAAATTTGATGAGCCAGGGGTCCTTTATGAATGGGAAGAACCAGTCTTTAAATTTTTCATCACCGGGTTTCACGAATCTGGATTTGGCAGTGAGGTAGAACAGTTTCAGTTTGTCAGTCAGGGAAAGGG
>Ga0255444_1005_pt1 | contig 30713 bp, 30 predicted proteins | sample ANMaggSeSYBR02I8_FD_182664 | JGI IMG/M metagenome (GOLD analysis project Ga0255444, IMG submission 182664) | Sediment cell enrichment communities from methane seep in Santa Monica Basin, California, United Staets - ANME aggregate JGI... | ecosystem: Environmental > Aquatic > Marine > Cold seeps >...
GACATAAAGTACAGGATTTCCTGCCAGGCGGCAAGGACTCGGAACTGCTCACCCGGCTTATCATGGATTCAAAGCCGCTGCTGGAGGGGCATGAAGTGAATCAGGCCCGGGCAAATGAAGGTAAGAATATGGGCAACATGATCTGGCCGTGGGCACAGGGCAGGGCTGTGTCCATGCCCACCTTCAGGGAATTGTACAACATTAGCGGGGCCATGATCTCGGCAGTTGACCTGCTAAAAGGACTTGGGGTCTGCGCCGGACTGGAAGTGATCGATGTGCCAGGGGCTACCGGTTACCTTGATACTAACTATAAAGGCAAGGCAAAGGCTGCACTTGATGTACTGGATTCGGATGATTTCGTTTATGTGCATGTGGAGGCCGCAGACGAAGCGTCACATATTGGTGATATTGATGCAAAGATCAAGGCCCTCGAAGATTTCGATCGCAAAGTTGCGGGGCTTATCCTTGACGGGATGGCTGCCTTTGATGATTATAAGGTACTGCTGATGCCTGACCACAGGACCCCCATCCCACTCAGGACCCACACACATGACCCTGTGCCCTTTGCTGTGCTTTCAAGTAACGGCAATAAGGATGATGTTACTGAATACAATGAGTTCTCTGTAGAAGCGGGCTCACTTGGAATAGTGAAAGGGCACAGGATCATGAATTATCTGGTACGTAATAAATTTTAAATATTACACAGTTGCTTCTTCGAGACTTAATTCTCCTGCTGCGAGCGGGTGTACAAGCAGGGTTGAATTATGGAATTTCTTCATAATTCCATCTATTTTTTCAGATATTTCAGGAGTATAATATGCTTCGCCGCATTCTTCACAGATGTATGCTGAAACATCCTTTATGGCAAGTACTTCATTTTCAACCCTTACAACGAATTCGGTTTTTCCTTTGACAAGCTTGCCTTTGCAGAAACTACAGCTATCAGGTGTCATTCAAGATCTCCATACTTCAGTGCCCTTATTCATATGCTCCAGTGCCGTATCCCAGTAATGCCTGGCAGCCTCGCGGATATCCTCAACCTCATCAGGCTTCAACTCCCGCACCACCTTTCCCGGACTGCCTAAGATGAGGCTGCCAGGTGGGAAGGTCTTACCTTCTGTTATCAGCGTCCCGGCACCAACAAGACAACCATCACCCAGGTTTGCCCTGTTCATCACAATCGACCCCATGCCGATCATGCAGCCATCGCCTATCGTGCATCCGTGAAGTATAGCGCCGTGGCCAACCACACAGTACCCGCCTATCTTTGCAACATTGTCCGGGCCGGCATGCACTGTGCAGTTGTCCTGGATATTTGTCCAGGGACCGATACTAATGGGGCACGGGTCACCCCTGACCACAGCATTTGACCAGATGCTCACATGATCACCCAGTTCCACATCCCCGATAACCGCACCCAGCGGGTCGATATAGATGGGGTCACCAAGTTTCGGGAACAATCCCTGGTATCCCCTTATTCTGTCCTCCATTTAGACCAACCTTACCAGTACACTATTCTTCCAATAACGATTCTACTGCCATTTCAATGCTCTGGCGTGAGTCGTGCCCTGGTACCCAGCCAAGCACCTTTAATTTCCCGATGGACAGCAGCATGAACTTCACGTCTCCTTTCCAGCCAGCACCGCCGTCCACACCGCCTGTGAACCTGTACTCCACATCACTATAACCCATCTTTTTGGTAACGATATCTGCAATACCTACCACGTCGATGGAATCCTCTGACCCGATATTGAAAATATTGACGGTATCGTCAGAATGTTCCACCCCGAACATCATGGCATCCACGCAGTCACCCACATCCAGGTACGATTTATTTTGCCTGCCCGAGCCCAGTATCTCCAGGGTGAACGGGTCCATCCGCAATTTGTTGATGAAATCTACCAGTACGCCGTGGGAGCCCCTACTGCCTACAATGTTGGCAAAACGGTAGAGCCATGCTTTCATGTTAAAAGTATGACAGTAAGAAGATATCAATGCCTCACATGCCAGTTTCGATGCGCCGTACAGGGAAATTGGCACCTGTGGTCCGTAATTCTCTGGTGTGGGCATTATGCTGGCAGCACCGTACACTGTGGATGTGGATGTAAATACTAACCGACCGGTCCCTGTCTGTCTCATGGCTTCAAGCAGGTTGTAAGTGGCAAGGATATTTTGCTCAAGGTGCACTTTTGTGTCTTCTGCCCCCAGCCTCACATCAGGGTTGGCGGCAAGGTGGAACACCATATCAATGCCATCAAGGGCAGAGGTGATGGTGTTTGGTTCCATCAGGTCGCCCTCTATTAATACGAAATCACCATTATCCATGTGGTGCTGTATGAATTCCATCCTGCCGGAACTCAGGTTATCAAGTACGGTGACCTTGTTTTTTTTCATGAGGTGGTCTACAACGTGGCTGCCGATGAAGCCTGCGCCGCCGGTTATTAGTATATGTTTGTTGGTTAATTTCATGGTATTAGTTCCCAGTTATGCGGGAATATTCTTTAACTTTATTGAATTAATATTTTTTAAATAATCGCCAATAATTACAAAAAATATTGATTGTTTGTTTAAGGGAATCCCCAATAAATAATTTACCCAAACAGGCTGTCCCAAAACTAAAAGCATGTGTACAAATCAAATGACATCTACCTCATTTAGGATAATAACATTAAATTATAATTAATAATTGTCCAATTGGGATAAAATACGGCCGAATTGTATAATGTAAATTGGTTTTGGGACCGCTTGCAAAGGTTGGTTTTATGGTGACATCTCACTTGGTTAATTTTCCAATCTTTCGATTCTCTCTTCACAGATTTTCATTGCTTATTTTGTTAATTTAACCCCTCTCTGGTAAACTTTGTCGACAAGATGAACTGTGGGGTGCAGACAATTACATGTCATGGCCCCCTCCTCCTCCAATAAGAATATAAGCTAAACCACCATAGTATACCATGGTGATACAATTGCAGACAATACCTGCTAAATTGACATCAAAACTAGTAGCAGAACTCGATGCCTTGATCAAAGAAGGGTGGTATGCCAATCGTTCAGAAGCCATACGGGATGCCGTGCGCAACATGGTAGAGCGGAAACAATTGGCGAGACTTGAAGCCGCAGTTGAAGAAGACATTCAATGGGGACTTCATGGAGATTAAAGCAATTTCAGATGCTGGCCCCATCATACATCTCTCAGAGATCGGAACATCCACCTGTTTTTCACTATTCAGCAAAGTGCTTGTGCCCAGAGAAGTCTACAACGAAGTCAAAGTTTGCAACCTGCCCGGGAACACTGAAATTGAGTCAAAGATATTTGAAATAGTTGACATTGCATCAAACAAAAAGGACCAGATAGAATATTTTTCAACAAAATTTGACATCAGCATACCTGATGGAAGCGTAATAACACTTTCAAAGTACACAGGTATCAATCTCGTCCTGAGCGATGACTTGGACGTTAGGGATGTTCTAAAATCAATGGGAATGCAACCCATTGGTTCCATAGGTATACTTCTCAGGGCATACAGGGAGAGGATAATATCCTATGATGATGCAACAAAGGCACTTGAAGACCTTTTGGATATTTCTTCATTATATGTTACTTCCAGACTCATTCAAAATGCGAAAAAGGCATTGAAAGAATATGATACAGGTCACAAGATGGAATAGGAATATGTGTATTGGGTTTGCTCAGAAGAGTCAAACGTTGTGATGGCACACCCAACCGCAGTAGAGCTGCGGGGTATAGTTATTAAGATAAATGTTTTAACAGTTTAAGAAGAATCAGCAAATATTAATTATGTAATGAACATTAATCTGAGAAAGTCAATATAAGTACACATTAAATAACAATCTCGCCGCCAACTACTTCTCTACCGTGAGAAAAATATAACAGGCATAATCTACCCACTTAATATCAAGAAAATGCTCACTTTGTTCGTTTTTTCCAAGCCTGTATGAAAGTATATACTTTCCTATGCGCTAAAAAGAACGGAACAGGTGGAGCAAGTTACATTTTATATAAAGTCTAAAAAAGAAGATAGGGGCATTAAAATTGCCCCTTATGGTAAAATTTTACTGAGGTTTCTCGTACAGCTTGGTCTTAGTCTTCTGACTGCCATCTTTCATGTGTGGCTTTCTGAACACTGCATCATTGCCCTTCTCTATCTCCCTGGCATCTATTGCCAGCTGGGCTGCAGCTCTCATCATCTCGTGACCAGTCGCAGTTGTCAATGTAACCTGCTCGATGTCCTTCATCATGAAGCAAGCAGGGAAGTTGATCTCTGCCACCTTGTCAGTCATATGCAGGGCTGCCAGTGCCTTAGCTTTGGCGTATGGGTTGTTGAACCCGGCACTCTCAACAGCTTTCTGTGCGGTCACCATTATATGAGGCAGTTCAAGGTCTTTACCGGCATCTGCCTGTGCAATAACAGCATCAAATGCCTCCTGTATCAACCTGACCACACCACATGTGGACAGTACTTTCATGGCATCGCTGTTAAAGCTGGCCATCTCCACAGGGTCAAGGAACTCGGTCTTGGCACCAATAAGTGGGTCCACTTTCATCATGATATAGCCGAATCCTGCATCTTCCAGGGCCTGGCGGTCATCCTTCTTGGTCGGGCCGTCAGATATCACGATAACTTTTTTATCTTTCCATATCTCCCGTGCCGCTGTGGGGCCTGGTGCAGATGAATTTGGGCTTATCATGACATAGAAATCAGCTTCAAATTCTTTGAAGTGTTTCGTTTTTGCAGCCTCATCCTTACCCATTTTGGCTCCCGTACCAAAAGACATAACCTCTATTCCCTGTCTCGCAGCAATCTCATCAAGAATGAGATCGACAACCTGGGACATACCCAGGTTTCCTAACTTTATAAATCCTACTTTAGCCATATTGGATCACGAAAGTGAGATTGGATAATGTACTTATATGTTTTTTGGATTTGTCCTGATAAAAAACGTATAAAATCACATGTATATAATGATTAATGTGGAACTATAACTTAGCAATCCTTATGGCAGAACAACAGAATTAACTGTCGGTGATATTTGTTGGTTAGGGTATTGGCCACAGGGACCTTTGATATTCTGCATCCGGGGCATCTGTTATATCTGGAAGAAGCAAAAAAACTGGGTGATGAGTTGTGGGTCATCGTAGCTCGCAGTTCCATGGTGGACCATAAACCAAAACCAGTGCTCTCCGATGACCAAAGGTTAAAAATGGTCGCCGCATTAAAAGTGGTGGACCATGCTGTACTTGGAGATGATCATGACATGTTCAAGCCACTCAAGGATATTCGACCCGATATTGTAGTGCTTGGACATGACCAGCATTTCAATGCCAAAGAACTTGAGGAAAAAATCAGGGACAGGGGAATAAATGCGAAAGTTGTAAGGGTAACTGCCTATGAGCGGTGCAATACCTGCAGTACAGGGACTATCGTAAAATTGATCAAGGAAAAACAGTGAATTATAATTTGGGGAAATCTATCTCAAAGATTCCAGATTTCTGCAATACTAAATTTAGAACTTACCTCCCGTTAGTGTTTTGGTGTCGGTCACACCTGAAATTTTGCGGATTTTGTTAAAAACAATATCGCTCAACTGGTCGAAATCCTTTACAGTAACCTTTGCAATAAGGTCATATTCCCCGAACAGCGGATAAATCTCCGGAATATCTGGCTCTTTTAACAGACAGTCGAACACATCCCGCTCCTTGCCCGGGGTCACATTTATTAATACAAATCCCACTGACATTGAAACCACTCTTGTTTAGATTGTTAACTTTACAATATTCTAATTGAAGGTTGGTTAAATTCTATTTATATTTTTTCTAATTACTGTCTTCATTCAGGGCTACTTTTCAAAAATAATCAATTTGTTATTCGAATCTTATCGCAATATTATTAAGCATTTAACCGAATTCCGGGTCAAATTACTTGATTGAAACATAACCACATTTAGATAAAAAATGGAGGAAGTGATTTGCCAGACCATAAATATGTATACTTTTTCGGTGAAGATAAGACTGAAGGCAATGCAACAATGAGAAATCTTCTGGGTGGAAAAGGTTCCCACCTGGCTGAGATGGCTAATTTGGGAATACCTGTACCCCCGGGTTTTACAATAACAACGGAAGTGTGTACAGAATACTTCGAAAACCAGCAGCAATATCCTGAAAAGTTGGATGAACAGGTTGCACAGCAGCTTGCTAAACTGGAAGAAGAAACCGGGTTCAAGTTCGGTGACAATTCAAACCCATTATTGTTATCTGTCAGGTCAGGTGCAAGGATATCCATGCCTGGTATGATGGATACGGTACTAAATCTGGGACTGAACGACAAAACAGTGGCGGCACTGGCAGAGAAAGTGGACGAGAGGTTCGCCTACGATTGCTACAGGCGTTTTATCAACATGTTCAGCGATGTGGTACTGGGCATTGAGCATAAGAAGTTCGAGAATATCCTGGGTGCCAAAAAGAAAGAACTTGGTGTTGAGAATGATACTGAACTGGACGGAGAGGCCCTCAAGGATGTGTCAGCAAAATACATGGCAATGGTCGAGGAAAAGACAGGCCAGGATTTCCCCCAGGACCCTATGGCCCAGTTATGGATGTCCATCAATGCTGTTTTTGATTCATGGAATACGCCCAGGGCCATTAAATACAGGAAGATAAATGGCATACCTGATGACTGGGGAACTGCCGTAAATGTGCAGTTCATGGTCTACGGGAACATGAGTGAAAATTCAGGAACTGGTGTAGCATTTACCCGAAACCCTTCAACAGGTGAACGAAAATTCTATGGCGAATACCTGATGAACGCCCAGGGCGAGGACGTAGTGGCAGGTATCAGGACGCCCCACCCAATCGAGACACTGAACAAGGAAATGCCAGAGATGTATGCCCAGCTCGATGACATCAAGGAACGGCTTGAACATCATTTCAAGGAAATGGAAGATATCGAGTTCACGATCCAGCAGGGGAAGCTCTACATGCTCCAGACCAGGACAGGCAAGCGGACCGCAGCGGCTGCCGTTAGGATCGCAATCGAAATGTTCAACGAAGGACTGATCACCAGGGATGAGGCACTACTGAAGGTAGACCCAGAGCAACTTGACCAGCTCCTGCATCCTATGATCGACCCCAACGAGAAGGTGGATGCAATAGCCAAGGGACTTCCTGCATCACCCGGCGCGGGGGTCGGAAAGGTGGTGTTCACTGCCGAACATGCCGAAGAGATGACAGAAGCAGGTGAAAAAGTGGTCCTGGTGCGTAACGAGACATCTCCCGAAGATATTGGCGGAATGCATGTGGCACAGGGTATACTTACTGCCAGGGGCGGTATGACGTCCCATGCAGCAGTGGTGGCCCGGGGCATGGGTAAATGCTGTGTTGCGGGATGCGGTGCAATCCAGATCGACGAGGATGAGGGACTGTTCACTGCGAACGGCCATACAGTGAAGGAAGGCGATTTTATTACTTTGAACGGTACGACCGGCGAGGTAATTATAGGCCAGGCCAAACTTATTACTCCTGATATTAGCGGGGACCTTAACACAATACTGGACTGGGCAGATGATGTCAGGACACTTGGGGTAAGGACCAATGCGGATACTCCCGAGGATGCCGGGACTGCCCGGGATTTCGGTGCCGAAGGCATCGGTCTGTGCCGGACCGAACATATGTTCTTTGGCGAGGAAAGAATCCATATAGTACAGGACATGATCCTGGCAGATACAAAAGAAGGCAGGATGGCGGCACTGAAGACGCTGTTACCCATGCAGCGTAGCGATTTTACGGGTATATTTGAGGTAATGAAAGGGTATCCTGTGACTATCAGGCTGCTGGACCCGCCACTTCATGAGTTCCTTCCAAAACATGACGAACTTATGGAGCAGTATGCAAAGTTAAAGGCTGCCGGTGACACTAATAAGATTCGTGAGATCAAAGACCTGATAAAGCGGGTGAATTCGCTTCATGAGTTCAATCCCATGCTTGGACACAGGGGCTGCAGGCTCGGCATCACCTATCCTGAGATCTATGAGATGCAGGTAAGGGCCATATTTGAGGCTGCCTGCGAACTAGTAAAGGATGGGTATGAGATCGTGCCCGAAGTGATGATACCTCTTGTTGGTCATATCAACGAGTTCAAGGTTACAAGGGATAGTGCCGTGGCAGTGGCCAAACAGGTCATGGAAGAGCAGGGTGTTGAACTGGATTACATGATAGGAACCATGATAGAACTTCCAAGGGCAGCCATTACAGCGGATGAGATCGCTACAGAGGCAGAATTCTTTAGTTTTGGTACCAATGACCTTACCCAGACCACATTTGGCCTGAGCCGTGATGATGCCGGTAAATTCCTTCCGTATTATGTTGAAATAGGCATACTTGAGAATGACCCGTTCGTGGCTATTGACCAGGATGGTGTTGGCCAGCTTATCAAGATGGGTGTGGATAAGGGCAGGTCAAGTCGACCTGACCTGAAAATTGGCATTTGCGGCGAACACGGCGGAGAGCCCAGTAGTGTTATATTCTGCCACAACATCGGGCTGGATTATGTGAGCTGCTCACCATTCAGGATCCCGGTCGCCAGGTTGGCTGCTGCACATGCTGTGCTGAAAAAAGGTGAGTAACAGACACTTGATACCGGCTTTTATGAGCCCGCGTGAAATATTTATACTATTGGATGTAAATCATAATCAAAAGGTGGAATATGCCAGAAATAATTAAATGCGAATCAGGATCTTATCCGGTTGTGGATGCCAACGGTAAACCTATCGAAGTAGGCAATCCTGTTAAATACGGAGGAACTGGCACCAAGGGGCATGTGACTGAGATCATATGTGACAGCGAAGGTGCCTGGGCCGCGATAGATACCAAAAACTTGCTGTATAAGCTGGAAACCCTTACTGTGCTGGAAGAACTGGAAACCAAGGCTGAGATGGGCGAGCGTGTATTCTCCACAGAGGAGATACAGGAAGTGCTGGAAAAAGCAGAAGAAGAAGCAAAAGATGTAAAGTTTGAGGATAGTAACCTAGAATCTGGCGGATAGTCATATACATCATGTTGCGTATTGGTGTCGTAATCCATGGACCTGCGGTTATCGACTCTGGCAGGGCAGGGAGACTTATTGAAATATTATCCGGCATGGGTGAAGTGCATCCTGTCCTGGGCGGCGCCATGGGCAGGGCTGCTGTGATCGATGCAGGATTGGAGGACCTGATCGATATCAGTAGTAGCTTGAAACCGGGTGAATCGATCCAGGCCCTTAACTCTTCATGTGATGTAGTATTGCTGGTGAATGAAGGTAAGTCCATAGAGACGGGACTGGCTTTTGGAAGACTTGTATTTGAGCGGCTGCCGGTATTGGAAAAGCCTGTATACCAGTTGGAGTTTGCGGGTGGATGTTCACTTATTCGGTTGAACAATACTTTTCATCCTTTTTTTAATGAACTGAAGCAAGTACTGGATGCCAGTGTGGTTCAATCTCCACCGGCAGTCAGGGGTATGGTGACGGAAAATGAAATTACAAGAAGGCCGGTTTTTGGTGTGAGGCCGGGGGAATATGTGACTGTTAATGGTATTGTTATTGGAAAGGTTTTGTCTGATAATGTTGAGATCATTTCCAGTTGCGGCAGGATAACAGGACTGGATGGGGGCAGGCTCAAACCACATGGTATCGAAAAACTGGAGCATGTTGACCTCTCGTCTGCAATTGTACGGTCCGGGGTTTTAAGGGATGCTGTTACCACACCCAGGGTGCTTGAACACAAGGCATCGGGATATGCAGTGATCATAGACCATTCGGCAGAGAATACTTTTGAGATAGCGAAGGATGCGGATATGGCAGTAGTAGTAGGGGATGATACCACGGCAGTAGCAGGCGACCTGCTTACCCGCTTGGGCATCCCGATGATAGGAATCATAGACGGCGACAGGGACGGCATCACGCACCATGCCCATGTGCCGCCCGGCTCTGTGGTTATCAGGGTCTCTCCAGGGAATGATGATATTGTCGGGCGCCGGGTGCGTGAGGAGATATTCGGAGGCAGGGGGCGGATGGAGATTGGGGGTGATGGGTTTGGGGGGATACTGGATGGTGTGATTGGAGTGGCCGGGGGGCTGGTGGAAGAGGTTGTGAGATATTGATGGCAGAACCTTCTTCAGTTCTTTAAACCTTTTGTCTTAATATCTCGTATTTTTCCCTTAAAAGCTTAACTTGGTTCAGGATTTCTTTAAGGATTCCAATACTGAGTTCTTCATTCCCATGCAGAGGCACAACAGTCCTTCGTTCGTCTGGATGGATATACCGTGCATGGCTTCCAACCCGATGAACTTTCTCAAAACCGATCTTTTCAAGAATTTTACACATCTTCCTGCCGGAAACAGGAAGGAGACGTGTCATACTTTAACCTCTAAATGCTGTACTCCTACAAACTTTAGAGGCAGAATATTATCTCTATCTTCAGCTTCAATGCAGACCTGTATTGCTTCCTTTATTCGTTCCATGACCTGCTCTATAGATTTACCTTGAGTATAGCAGCCAGGGATATCTGGTACTTTTGCGATGTATATTCCATCCTCATCCTGTTCAATAAGAACTGTAAAATTAAATATTTCCTGCTTCATTGACATCACTAATCATTATTTATTTGTTTGACATTTAAATGTGTTCTAATTATAAATTAATTCATGTAAAGGTAGGTACGGCATTCCCCATAATGCCCATGTACCGTCCAGGTCAGTGGTTATCAGGCTTTCTCCAGGAAATGATGATATTGTCGGGGGCCGTGTGCGTGAGGAGATATTCGGAGGCAGGGGGCGGATGGAGATAAGGGATGCCGGGTTTGAGAGGATACTGGATGGTGTACTGGGAGTGGCCAGTGGGATGGTGGGAGACGTTGTGCGATACCAAAGAGCATAGGAAAGATAATTAAATATTTATCGTATAACGTTTAACGTTAAACACAATGACTGAAGTAAAAGTGCATGATAAATATCTGGTAGTAATACCCAGGGATGTGCGTGAAACACTTGGAATTAGAATAGGGGAGACAGTTGATTTCATTGTGGAGCAGGAGAAAGCCGTTATTTACCCCAAACGAGGTGACCCTGCCTCAGTAGAAAAACTTCACGGTATTATCAAGCATAAAGGAGCCATAGATGAGGGAATAGAGAAAGGGTATGCTGTGATGGGAGATGAGTCCAGATGAAATATGTTGATTCTAATATTTTCATCCACAACCTTATCGGTGACAACCGGATGGGAGATGTTTCTGAAAGGTTCCTGCAAGATGTTGCAAAAGGCAGGGAGATCGGGGTAACTTCTGTTCATACAATAATAGAGATATATGCATTTTTAAAAAGCAAACGTTTGTCTGAACAGAAAATATCAGATATTATCAGGCAGATAAACGAACATGGAGTTATACTTCTGGCTTTTGAACCTGAATTCCTGGTCGAAGCACTCCCTATGGTAAAAAGAGGCTGGAAGATGGGGGATGCCATACATCTCAATACCATGCTTAAAAATAAGATATCCATTATTGTAACTGATGACAGGCACTTTGAAGGTGTGGATGGCATAACACGAATTGACCTGTTAAATGAGTAGTAATCCGTCATCTTACAGTGCTCCCTCCGTTCTCCGTATCACCCACTATAGCCATGTTCCACCTGCCTCTGTGATATTCAGACTTGCGCACGGGAATGACGATATTGAGGGGAGCCGGGTGCGTGAGGAATTATTCGGAGGCAGGGGGCGGACGGGGCCGGATGTAAATGGAGGTTGCCGGGTTTGGGGGGATACTGGATGGTGTGATGGGAGTGGCCGGGGGGATGGTGGTAGAGGTTGTGCGGTATTAACTGCTTCACCTCAAGATGAAGTTTTGTCAAAAAACAACTCTGCAAACATGCAGAATGATGGAGAAAATCGCAGATTACTCTAAAACCCAGTCCACATTTATTTATTACTTGAATCATTCCGCCTTTTGTAAAATGTTGTTGTATAGTTATATATTAAAAGTCCAATAACCCAAAAGGTCCAGGCATATGCTGGAATTTCATCAATTGTTTGTTGTACACTCCCAATTGGCTTATCCACCACACATCGGGTAAGCACCGGATAACCCTGTGCAAAGTGAATTGAAATATCTTGAAGCGGCTCATCGTAAATAAACATGAACTGTAGTACATGGATTAATTCGTGACCGAAGACTGCCGATATAAGTGCAGATATAATGATTGTTGAGTGAAATAGTGCTGATTTAATGTTCATTGGTACAGCACCATCCCGTTAACTGGAAATATGAACCAATTCAAACATTGATAATTAACAAATCCTCCCCATATTTTAGCAAACCTCTGGCATACCATAGCTGTTCTTATATGGTGAAAAGATTCATGATACACAAATATATCATCATTATTATTGAACACATATTATAAAAGGAAATATATAATATATAAACTTATCTCAAAAATTTATAATGATGATCATGGTGATTATCACGAAATTTTCAACTGTCTATCGCTTTAACCTAACTTTGTAAGATGTAGTGAAAAACACCATCAAACAACCCAATTAATATATGAATTATCAAAACATAAACTCTCTTGCTATTATAAGTAAGGCCGCCCAACTGCTTGATACAAGTACCCAGGATGTTTCAAGGATTGCCAGCGAGCGAAATTTGCTGGTGGGGGCCGCAAAAACATAGCAGGAAAAAAGTCGTGAAACTGCTAACAATTTATTGATATAGATTTTGATGAGAATTTTCAGCATCAGCCATTATGCTCATGCAACTGTGCGGTTGTGCGGTATTAAGCTGGCTATGCTTTTTGAGTTCTCCAACACACTACTGTTGTGTCAACTTTCAAGTGTCAGATTGTAAAGGGCATAGGTCATATGGCATAATTTTAAAATAAAATTATTTCAATAATCTCAATAGACGCAGATTTATGCTGATTTACGCAGATGCAACCTTAAATCGGCGTTAATCTGTGTAAATCTGCGTCTTAAAAATAGTGACTTTTTAATTTATTCTGGATAAATAGATCGTGGCAAAAAAGATTCACCGCAGAGGTCGCAGAGAGGCGCAGAGACGTGTTGTTTTCTCTGCGTGCCTCTGCGCTCTCTGCAGTTTTCTGAATCGTCCCAGTAAATAATAAAAAGTCTCTAAAAATAACTGAAAAATGGAACAGTGTCAGATCATATATCTAGCAATATTGTATGGTTGACTCGACACTACTTTTAAGTGCAGAACAAAATTGATATATATTATTTCGTATAAAATAGTATAATAATGAATAAAATCGTATTGGATTCAGATGGTCTTATCAAATTAACAAAATCAGGCTGCCTGATGAAAATTTTAAACAGTTTCCAGTGTTCGATAACTGAAGAAGTTTATGACGAAACTGTTATCCGTGGGATGGAACGTGCGCATGATGATGCATACGAGATCAACGGGCTGATAAAAGAAGGTAAACTAAAAGTTGAAAACATAAAAAATAACAAATTGGTAGAAAATATGCTTGAAAACCGTACCTTTGGAGTTGGAGAATGTTCTACTTTGCACCTATTTCATAATTTGTATGCAAAGGTAATTGTCACAGATGACAGAGCATTTCTGAACCTGCTTGACAGGAATAATATATCTTATATTATTCCAACTGATCTTATTGTACGATTAAATGAGCTAAAAGTGATAACAAAAGATGAATCTATCAATTTCCTGGATGCGATCAAGGTGTATGTGTCCGGGCAAAATTATGATGCAGCAAGACGTAATTTGGAGGTTTAATATGAATGCAGCAGCATCCTATCCGTTAAGGATTCCGCAAAACCTGATCGAACTGGCGAACCTGAGGACAAAAGAGGAACATGTGGATAAATCTACTGCCTTAAGACAGCTTTTATATATGGGAGCGCAGGACTATGTGATTGAACTTTACGGTAGTGGCAGGATATCTCTAAGTAAGGCCGCCCAACTGCTTGATACAAGTACCCTGGATGTTTCAAGGATTGCCAGCGAGCGGAATTTGCTGCTGGGGGCTGCAAAAACACAGCAGGAAAAAAGCCGTGAAACCGCTAACAATCTATCGATATAGACTTTTATGGGATTATTTTTCCTTCCGGTTCCTCCATCCCCCTTTTATCCCAACAGGAAATCCTAAGTTTCTGACGTGTCAGGAGTTTCTACCTTCTCTTCTGACACATCTGCTTTAGATCTCAGGGCACTGGAGACCTTATCCAGTTCATCCGCAATTATATTACGGGCCGAACTGGCCTTTTTCCCCACCTCATCCTGGAATGCTACCCTTTCTTCACTGGATGTCTTCTCTACCACATCACTGGTAACACCATAAGCAAGGGCACCCAGTGAGATTAACATATCACCAAAACTTTTTGTAACATCCCTAATGTTATGCTCAAGTGGCTGGGAAGAACCTTTACTTTCAATGTCCTTCATTGCCTTTTTAATATCACCGTACTTTTTATCTGCAAAGGCTTCCCACTCAGTTGTATCTTGAGGTTCTTGCTCCGACATATTTATCACCAAATGAACTATTGTCATCCCATTGATATTAATATTGCTAAAAAAGGTGAATAAGTTTTGAAGATCAATCCAAGATGTGCCCATTGTCTGCTATCGAGAGTACATTACCAGGCTCTCTTGAGTACACAAAATCCACAAATCGTGAACAAGGCCGTGATGGCAGCACTGGACGCCCTGCACCAGACATTTAAGCCCGGCGTGCCATCTTCAAAGGTATCCACAATAGTCCTCCGCAGGTCGTACGAGGCACTTGGCGATCCTGACCCATATCTTGAAAAGAAGATACAGAGCAGGGAGATAGCTGCTAGGTTGATGCCCGTGGTCCGGTCGTTGGTGGGTGATAAGATATCGATGGAAGGGTTTAGGCGTGCCGTCCTTGCAGGTGCCATTGGCAATAGTTTTGATTTTGGTGTGGATGGCTTCGATGTCAGGGAAGATGATTTTGAAGCTGAGTTTAAGAAAATGTTCAACAAAGGGCTTGATGTAGATGATATTGAGATGATGGTGCCTCTACTGGATAATGTAGTGTATTTAGTAGATAACAGCGGGGAGATCCTGCTTGATACTTTGGTTATCGAACAAATACGGGGCATGGGCGGCAAAGTGACACTTGTGGTGCGCGGGGCACCGATTCTTAATGATGCAACAATGGAGGATGTAGAGATACATGGCATCAACGAAATGGTTGACAGGGTACTGACCACTGGTTCCAATGCAATAGGCGTGTGTCTGGATGAGGCACCTCCTGAACTTGTGGAAGCTTTTGATGAAGCAACCCTGATCATCAGTAAGGGTATGGCAAATTATGAGACAATGTCAGAATACGGGTACAGTCCCATTGCATACATGCTCAGGACAAAATGCAAGGTGGTTGCAGATGAGATGGGGCTTGATGTGGGGATGCTTGTAGCAAGGCTTGTAGTATAATACGTGATATATGGGAAACAACATGTTAGATACAACATGTAAAATTCAACATGTGGGATACAACATCTGAGACACTACAAAAATACTACACAAAATTTTTCTATGATAAGCAAGAACAATTTACCCACATATGACTGTTGTTAATTATATAATTGATAATAGATTTGTGAATAGACTAACCTCTAACCGTAAATGGCTTGATTCCTATATCCCATCAATAGCAGGGCGTGTCAAAGAGCAAGGGATTGACGTGGTCTTTGACAAAGATTCGGATTATGACCTGATGCATATACATATTCCAATGGCCCTGGCCTACCGCATGTCTTGTAAAAACAATAACGGCAATAACACCCCCATCATATTCCACGGTCACATGACCGAAGATACATTTGTGGTAGGTGGAAAGATAAAATATTTTGTACGGAAATGGCTCAAAAGCTTAGCAAATAAGGCTGATATAATCTTATGTCCGTCCCAGTACGCCGCACAATATTATCGCCAGTTACTGCCTGGAAAGGATGTCATGCAGTTGAATTACGGTATCAATCTCGGGAAGTACGCATATTCAGATCAGGACAGGCAGGCATTCAGGCAAGAGTATGGTATCGGAGAGAATGAGACAGTAGTGTGCTCTGTGGGCGGTCTGACATTAAGGAAAGGTGTGAATGAATTCTGTAAGGTGGCCAGTCGTTTTCCTGATATACGCTTTATGTGGGTTGGCGGCAGTTTCCATAAAAAAAAGAGTGTTAAGAGTCTCTATGGTATGATCTCAAAGGAAAAAAACATGGTCATGGAAGATATGCCGCCTAATGTTATGTTCATCGGCTATGTCAATAACGTGCCAGGAGCCATGTCTGCCAGTGATATTTTTTTATTTCCTTCCAGGCATGAGACCCAGGGCTTGGCCCTGGTAGAGGCAGCAGCCAACAGACGCCCCATTGTGGCCAGGGACCTGCCTGTGTTCAGGGAATGGCTGACCCACGGGTGCGACTGCCTGATGGGTAGTAGTGAAGAGGAATTTAATACTTGCATCCGGCAGTTGATAGATGACCCATTACTAATGAAAAGGCTGGGCAGTGCAGCCAGAAGGTCTGCCGAAAAGTACCATGATATTGATAAGACATCCAAACGGCTGGTGCAGATATACAATGAGCTGCTGGAAATGTGATGAATACTTTCACCCTGCTTACCCCAGGTTTATATTTATCGAAATAGTATTACAATTGTAAAACTGTGCACCAATACGAAATATACCCAGTGCACCAGGAGATATGAAAGATGGATGAAAAGATCACTATGATCGAAGACCTGCCCGGAGTAGGGCCGGCTACAGCAGAGAAGTTGAGGGAAGCGGGATTCAATTCCATAGAGGCCATAGCAGTGGCATCACCTGCAGACCTGTCAGTGACCGCAGAAGTGGGTGAAGCAACGGCTGCCAAGATCATCATAGCTGCAAGGAGTGCAGCAGATGTGGGCGGTTTTGAGACCGGGGACCGGGTGCTGGAACGCAGGAAACTGGTAGGCAAGCTCACGACCGGGTGCGAGGCATTTGATGAGCTGATGGGCGGCGGTATCGAGACCCAGGCCATTACCGAATTCTACGGGGAGTTCGGCTGCGGCAAGACCCAGATCGCCCACCATCTTGCTGTAAATGTGCAGCTCCCGGAGGAGCATGGCGGTCTGGACGGCTCAGTGATAATGATCGATACTGAGAATACCTTCAGGCCCGAGAGGATCGCCCAGATGGTAGAAGGGACATCCCACCGCACTGGTGAGGAACTGGACCCGGTGGAGATCCTTAACAATATCCATGTGGCCCGGGCATATAATTCCAATCACCAGATACTACTGGCAGAATCAGCCACACAATTGGCAGAGGAACTAAAAGACAGCTGCAAGCCCGTACGCCTGTTGATCGTCGATTCGCTTACAGCTCATTTCAGGGCAGAATATGTGGGCCGCGGCACCCTGGCCGACAGGCAACAGAAACTGAATAAGCATATGCATGAACTGCTGAAGTTCGGTGACCTGTTCAATGCAGCTATCGTTGTGACCAACCAGGTAATGTCAAAACCGGATGCATTTTTCGGCGACCCGACCAAACCCATAGGGGGCCATATTGTAGGTCATACTGCCACATTCAGGCTGTATTTGCGCAAATCCAAAGGCGAGAAGCGTATAGCCCGCCTGGTGGATTCCCCGTGCCTGCCTGAAGGTGAAGCAGTTTTCTCAGTAACAACAGAAGGACTGACAGATTGAAAGCATTAGTTATTGATATAGACGGAACACTGACAGATGAGCAGCGTCAGCTTGACTTAAGAACCGCCGCTGTCATACGTGAGTTGACCGTACCTGTGATCCTTGCCAGTGGTAATGTGCTGGGCTTTGTAAAATGTGCCGCAAAACTCATCGGTACATCTGATATCATGATAGCAGAGAATGGCGGCGTGGTATCCATGGGATTTGACGGGCCGGTTCATATCAGCGGGGATAAGGCACGTTGCCAGGAAGTCCTTGGGATACTTGGGGAGCATTTTAACCTTGAGGAACTGGACGGTTTGGAAAGGAGATCTGAGTTGGCACTGCGGCGTAATTTTGACATAGATGCTGCCAGGCAGATGCTGGTGGATGGGAACATAAGGGGTATAGAACTTGTGGACACAGGTTTTGCCGTCCACATAAAGACTGTGGATGTGAACAAGGGCACGGCACTGGTGGAGGTAGCAAAACTGATGGGACTTGATACAGGGGACTTTGTTGCCATAGGGGATTCGGCCAATGATATTGAAATGATCAGGGCGGCTGGCCTGGGTGTGGCAGTGGGAAATGCTCATCCTGCCCTGAAAGATGTCGCAGACCTGGTAACCACTGGCAAGTATGGGGCAGGTGTGCTGGAAGCACTCAAGGACTCAAGGCTGTACACATGTTAACTCTGGCTGTACACTGCTGTATATGGGTACTTTGGATTGTGTCACATGACTTTATCCGAGATATACCAAACTTTAACTACTACCTTGAATTGTCGGCATATGGCAAACATTGAAAAAAAAAGAATGTTCAATGCAGTAAACTTTTTATTAGGATATAGACAAGTAGATATTGTAACGCCTATGGAAGTGATTGGATTTGGTTGAGTGGAAATACAGATCATTGGAATGGATTCATAAAGTAAGAGAAGAAAATTATGAAAAGACGAAGGGTAAGGATTTGAAAACCATTATTGAGGATAGTGTCGAAACGGCAAAGACCATAACATCCAAATCAACAACACAATAAAAAGAAGTGTTACTCACCCATGGCTCAATTCCAAAATCCAGTGATTTCAACAATTATGTTATACGCAGATTTACGGTGATTAATGCAGATGCAACCTTAAATCAGCTTAAATCTGGTGAATCAGCGTCTTGAAAATAACTGGAAAATGGGACAGTGTCATTACAGGAAGACCAGAAATTGAATTACAATAAATCTATATCTCCATCTTGGAAGCCTTCGGGGCGGAACAGTATGCAAAGTTTAAAAACGAGGAGCTATAAACTGAACTTAGAGGTAGAGGGATAAAATATGGCGCTATATGCAAAAATTACGAAAGAGGGATACTTATCAATTCCAAAGCAGAGCATCAAGAAGATGCGGTTGAAGACTGGCATGCGGTTCAAATTGTTGGCTGACGAAGAAGATGTTCTGGTTTTAAGGCTTATACATGAAGATGAGACTCAAGTCGATGAGAGCTCTTTGTTGTTACAACAACAAGCACTAAAAAATATTTGGGATAGCAAAGAGGAAGATGTCTATGAATTATAATCGTGGCGATGTCGTCATTGTTCCATTTCCATTTGTAACTTAGGAAGGGGCATTGCAGAAGGCACGACCCGCGCTGATCATCTCTGACCATTCGATTGATAGGCGTTTTTGACAATCATGAAGGTGATGAAAAATATACCGATTGGAGAAAATATAGTAGTAGAGATTGTCGGAAAAGTACCTGAAAAACGTCTAAATTGAAACTTCCTGAAATATCGTTAAAACTAAATCACTATGCTGCACCCGGTCAAGTTTAGACAGTAAAGCTAAAATATTCGAAAATTAGACTTTTCCGACAATCTCTAGTAAATTAATCAAACATCTACATAAAAAATACAGCCTCTCTACAATACACGAAATGAGTGGTAGTCTTGGGAGCGTTCATCTGATAGTCCCTCTTGAACCAACAAACACTAAGAAAGTTAGAGAATTTGCAAAACATGTTCAGGAAGAAATTGGTATCAATGTAGAAATCTTTCCAAAGAATGACACATTAAAAGGTAAAGACGTTGGCAATCTAATCAAACTCCCATGTGGCATTCACCTTAAGAATGGAAGAAGAAGTAAATTACTATTTCCAGATATTGGAAAGCCATTGTCAAAACATAAATTTCGTGATGATCTAACTGTTAATTATTTAGTAGAAATAAAACCCCAAAAACTACCTGAAATACCAACAAACAAATAGATGTTGAAGTACCCAAACTCCCAACAAACCATAGAGAACGCATTAAACCACCAACAAAACATACAGAACTAAGAAATTCAGTCAAATCTGAACTTGAATCTAAGCTCTCAAGTTGTAAAACATGTATTCAGATAGTATACAATACAGGAATGCAATTAGATGGGGAAGAAGGAAACAATTTCAGGTTAGCAATATGTAGAGATTTAATTGTTAAAAAACTTAGTGACTATCAAATTCATGAGTTCTTTAAACGACAATTTGATTATAACTATGCAATAACACAAAAATTAATAATTGATAGACGAAAAACAATTCAGAAATATAATATGAAACATGGTAAAAATAACCGATATTCAAGGTGTGATACGATGAAAGATAAATGTGGTACACTAATAAAACCCCTGTGTGATACATGCGAAATCAAACGTAAAATCAATTCAAGCATTCATCAAGGTTCAAGCATAATTTCTATACTGAAAATGGAATGATATAATTTTATTCGTGAATCATTCCAAATCCTCAAACAATTCGGAGAAATGACAACAGATGGAAAATTTCTGCATATTCATAGAGATGAAATTTCTGAACATTTACCTCCAAATACTAATGTTGACGAATTTCTCGAAATATTCAGAAATAACAATTTAATCGAAGAATCAAGAATTTTGTATAAAGGAGGAAGGAAAAGAATAATTAAAATTAAAGTTAAATCGTAACTATTCAGCCTTCCTTTAGACCGGATGCCGATGACGAAAATCAGCTTATTTGTGTCTACGGCGATACATTTTTTAGTTTTTAATACTGAGTCTACGTCCATCGATTCCAAAGGCATTTGACAATTGTGTGCAATTATCTATTTGTGGACTATTCAGTCTACCGATAACGTTTATGTATGGCTGAATAGTTACGTTAAATCAATAGAAGAGATGGTCATATGAATAGAAGAATATTCTTATACATCTATCCCCGCAGTCTTACTAGAAGTCTAATTCAATATCTATATTCTATAATGAATAATAAAGAGTTGAGTCGGGGGGGATGAGGTGTGAGCGTATACAATATAAGCGGTCTGGGCCTTTAAGCGTTTTTACGCAATGCTCATGCATAAACGGTGGTGGGCTTTTATAAAACAGTGGTGGGCCGATTTAGTATCTTTTCGGCATGCGTCACCGTATGGGTTGCTGGGCTTTTAAAAAACAAAGAATTAAAAGTAAAGGTAACACCATGAAAATACCAAAAAATTCAAAAATCAAAAGTAAAGGTGTACCATGCAACAATTAAACCACAGCAATATCATAGCATTATTTAGCATTCTGAGGTACTTAGAATCGATTTTCATGGGTAGGGTTGTGTAATGTACGTTTTAGGTATGGTTTAGCGATTTGGTACACAATCATACGTTAATAAAATATCATTAAATAGGATTCAAAGCAACAAACCGTTTTATTAAAGTATATGAAGACTCTGTACTATTAGTACGGAAATAGTTATTGCAGCGATAAATACTTCAGTGGACATTATTTTAGTGGTTTTATATAGAGTTCCAAATTACACTTACAGAGTAGTATATTTGATCACTTAATAATATTTAATAATAAGCACATACCTACTTAATACATATGAATACCATAAAAAAAATAACCCCATACGGCTCCTGGAAATCTCCAGTCACATCAGATATGATCGTCTCAGGAACCATCAGACTTGAACAGATAGTTATCGATGGACCGGATATCTACTGGATAGAGAACAGACCAAAAGAAAGTGGACGGAACGTAATAGTACGTCACTCACCAGACACTCTAAGTACAGATATCACGCCACCTCACTTTAATGCCCGTACACGAGTACACGAGTACGGCGGCGGATCATTCACAGTTGTAGAAGGCACAACATATTTCTCAAATTTCGATGATCAACGTCTCTACCGTCAATTTTCCGGGGATGACCCGCACCCACTTACTCCTGCATTGGATTATCGTTTTGCTGATATCATTATTGATAATATCAGGAATAATTTAATATGTGTACGCGAGGACCATACACACTCCAAACAAGAACCAACCAATACTCTGGTAAGTATTGATCTTGATGCTAATAATGAATGTCAGGTACTGGTATCCGGTCATGATTTTTATTCATCTCCCCGGCTGAGTCCCAGCGGCTCACATCTTGCCTGGCTTACCTGGAACCATCCTAACATGCCATGGGATGGTACACAACTATGGGTAGGTGAAATAGAAAAAGACGGATCGATCGGACATATAGACCAGATAGCAGGTGGCGTTGACGAATCTATATTCCAGCCAGAGTGGTCGCCTGATGGTACTTTATACTTCATTTCAGATAAAAACGGCTGGTGGAATCTCTACTGCCTAAATAATAATAAAAATAATAAAAATATCAAGCCGGTTTGCCAGATAGAAGCAGAATTTGGCCTGCCGCAGTGGGTCTTTGGACAGTCCACTTATTCATTTGCATCAAAGAACCATATCATATGCACCTATACCAGACAGGGAACCTGGTACTTAGCAAGTATTGATACAGTATCAGGCAAACTTGATGTGATCAATACTCCTTATACTTCAATAGGATATCTCAAAGCTGTACCAGGATATATAGTATTTATCGGGGGTTCACCTACAGCTGCACCATCAGTGGTCAGGCTTGATCTTGATACACACAAGATGCATGAGATGCGCTGCTCAAGTGAGATTGTGGTAGGTGTTGATATTGATATTAACTATCTCTCAAAACCAAAGCCTATTGAATATCCGACTGAGCACGGACTCACAGCAAACGCTTTCTTTTATCCACCTAAAAATCCTGAATTCGCAGCTGCGCCTGATGAGATACCCCCCTTACTTGTCATCAACCACGGAGGTCCGACTGCATCTACTTCAGATACATTTAACCTGATGATACAGTACTGGACAACCCGTGGGATAGCTGTACTTGATGTGAACTACGGAGGAAGTACCGGCTATGGCAGACAATACCGCCAGCGCCTGGATGGCCAGTGGGGAATCGTTGATGTGGACGATTGTGTGAACGGTGCACGATACCTTATTGAGCAGGGCAAGGTTGATAGTGAGCGGCTTGCTATTAGAGGAGGAAGTGCAGGAGGTTATACTACTTTATGTGCACTCACCTTCCGCAATGCTTTCAAAGCAGGAGCCAGTTACTACGGAGTCAGCGATCTTGAAGCCATGGTAAAGGATACACATAAGTTCGAGTCACGTTACCTTGACCGGTTGATAGATCCTTTTTATGAAGGAAACAAGCTATATAGCGAACGCTCACCTATCAACTCCATTGAGCGCTTATCATGTCCTGTGATCTTTTTTCAGGGACTTGAAGATAAAATAGTTCCACCCAACCAGACCGAGATGATGGTGGACGGGATGCGTGCAAAAGGATTACCAGTGGAATATGTATTATTTGAGGGCGAGCAGCATGGGTTCCGCCGAGCTGAGAATATCAAACGTGCGCTTGATTGCGAGCTTGATTTTTATTCAAAGGTTTTCGGTTTTACACTGGCCGGGTATGATGACCACAACTTATGACAGCACATGCATACTCTAAGAAGGAGTTGCCCGATTAAGCACAGATATGATCAGGACAGGTACCTGGAAACATAAGCATCTGCGTGCATATAACCTGAGATTCAGGGTTTTTGGGGCTATAAAAATCCAAGTGTAATGAAGTACAGTCGGCTAATTTTGAGTGGGTGTAGCCTATGAAACCCTGAATTTTAGGTTATAACAGCCCATGTAAACCCCTAACAAGCCATTGAAATTTCAATGAAGGGAACTCAAGGCAATCCTCAAAGAGTTAAAACCAAATAGGGCAATTAATGGAATTATGAAACCTGTTAAGTCGTAAGAATGATATAAACCACTATCAAAAGCAAATATGTTATTAATTTGTAGTGAACTTACATATAATAACCATTAAATATGATTTAAAGCAACAAAACGATTTATTTAAGTATATGAAGACCGTGAGTTATCAATGTGGGGATAGTTATTCGCATAATATCGCGAGTATGGACTTCTAAGGCGACATTGGGGATGCCTCGGACTTGAAGTTTATTAAAGCCTTCATCCAAAGTATTAGATGATCAAGATATCCCCCAGATAAGAGGAACTGCTGTAAAGTCGTTAGATAATCTTCTTGGCTTTCCCCTTCTTTGGAGTCTCAGATAGGAAAATGTAAAACACCTCCTCTTTATCGGTTATATTTGATATCTTTTAAAAAACAATTGTCCATCCTTGTCTTGAAGCCTCATTCTTTGTATAGCTAACTCCGTTCACTTTCAACCCTTTACTATCAAGTAAAGTAATAATTCCACCTCTATTAGACAACTGCATATCTTTTCCTGATAAGGTATATTTTATAACCTCCCCTGCTTTGATACTGCCATCTAAATAGGCTTTCTTTTTATTCTTATCAGCCAGGGCCCAACCTGTAAGGTCGATTAATTGAGGTGTTGTATTAAGCAGCAATATACTTTCAAGTCCGTAATCGTGTCCTTTAGGATTTATAAGAGCTGCAATAACACGCACATTATTATCCTGGTTTTCAGGTGAAATCCCATTACATGCATCAACAATCCGATGACCAGTAGTATCATCTGTATGGAAGCATTGGGACTGGAATGCCAAAAAGATAGCAACCCACCTTTCTTCGTCTGGCAGATGGACAAGGAGTCCACCATCCTGATATACACCATCATCTTTTTCCCAATTTTTTGAATTTCCCTGGTTCATATGAATATCATGAATGCCGTTTCCAGGTGCAAATCCGAAATACTTATCTCTCTTTGTTTCAGGCCCCCACTTCTCGCCAAAGGCATATACTTCACTATTTTCCATTGCAATAGCTCTGGCAATATATTTATGAAGGAGTTCGTTTAAATCGTTATCCGGACCAGGAATATCATGAGGTAGAGGTTTCATTTTCAAAATATCAAACAAATTTCCCCTGATAAAATCCAGTGCTATCTTTCCCGGTCTCGATTCCAGTTCATGAAAACCAAAAGATAGAGACTGTAGATCTGAAGTTACCGGATGGTTAAAATCTTCATCTATATAATATAACAGTTCAGATGGCATTGCCTTTGATTTAACATTAACAGCGATACGGTGCCGCCATTCATCATCTGTGATCAATATTTGAAAATGAGGACTATTTCCCTCCCCATTTCTACTGTTGATTGCTTTTCCTTTAAGTACTCCATATTCGTTTAATGTCATGATATTCCACCCTGTATGCTCTTACAAACTGCTTAGAGCTTTATGTAGTTATACTGTATCCTCTATAATCGTCTGTCATATTATATTACTAAACTCCCAAATGACCGATAGGTCTCTACACTTGCCGTAATTTGCTTCATTCATTATACTCCCTACTTATTTGGACTCGCTGATCCAGAGGCCAAAATAGGATACAGGTACGTCCTCAATTGGATGGGTACGTACTTGAATGATCCACGAGATATCTCTCTGCGCAACGCAATGTATCGCTCGATTGGCGAGACTGATCCTTACAATGAGTGAGCAGATGCAGATTGCAAAGTAAGGCGACAGCATTGCGCTAGCAATCGAGGAGAATCGAAATGGCAAACGACTGGAGCTATACCAGCCCCTGAATCAAAACATAGAAGCCAAATAACCGATAGGATTCAAAAGCTATGAGCATCCTCCCGATGCTCCGCACCTTCCAGTGCGGAGTAGTGACGACAATGCAACACAACCCTATGGAAAGATGACTGTATTCAGCCCTCAGTAACAGGCGGCTCGGCTGCTGAAGCTAAGGACATGGTCTTATCCACTACAATATAATCTTTGATGGCCCTGACAGAACCAAAGGGCATGAGGATAAACTCACCATCTTCTTTGTATTTCTTTTTTTCAAGTGCGATATCCGGTTTGACCACAAGATCCTCAATTGAACCGCTGCGGATGTCCATAATAATATTGTTCAATACTCCAAGGGTCACTCCATCCGAACTGACAACCTGTTTATCCCTGAGATTCTTTGCAAATATTTTTTTCATTACCATATCCTCCAAATTTTTATCTATAACCTATGTATGACTTTTGTTCTGTTTTAGTCTTGCCCTTGCCTTTGAACTGCTCTTCCATTCGCTTGTAATATTCACGAATGTCCTCATTAAGAGCAGGCCTGACCTTCTTCAATGCAGCATTGAAATGCTTCATAATGACTTTATCAGTATCAAAATCTTCCCGCATCGCAGCCATAACAGCCTCGCGACACACGGCCTCCAGGTCCGCACCCACATAACCATCAGTTGAATCAGCGATCTCGCCAATGTCAACATCATCTGACAAAGGTACATTTTCTGCGTGTATCTTTAGTATCTCAATACGTCCGTCCCTGGACGGGGGACCTATGAACACGGCCCTGTCGAACCGTCCTGAACGTATCAGGGCAGGGTCCATGATATCAGGCCGGTTAGTGGCTGCCACCACCACCACATCCTTTAAAACCTCCAGCCCATCCATCTCTATTAAAAGCTGGTTCACGACCCGTTCCAGTGCTTTGCTTCCGGCATCCATTCCCCTTATCGGTGCCAGGGCATCTATCTCATCAAAGAAGATCACACATGGTGCAACCTGTCTTGCTTTCCTGAACACCTCGCGGATGGCCTTCTCACTCTCGCCCATCCATTTTGACAGCAGTTGCGGCCCGCGGATACTGATGAAATTGGCATTTGTTTCTGTGGCCACGGCCTTGGCGATCAACGTCTTTCCGGTTCCCGGAGGACCATAAAGCAGCACCCCTTTAGGTGGGTGGATGCCCATCTCCCTGAACCGGTCCGGTCTGCTGAGAGGCCATTCAATTGCCTCCATGATCTCCTGGCGGCTCTGCTTTAAGCCGCCCACCTGGTTCCAGGTCACAGTGGGTATTTCGACCATGACCTCACGCATGGCAGAAGGGTCGATCTCCTTTAGTGCATTATCAAAGTCTTCTGCTGTGATCTTTATTTCATCAAGCAGTTCCGGAGGTATCTCCTGGTCAAGATTAAATTTTGGTATAAAATGCCTCAACCCTTTCATTGCCGATTCCTTGCACAATGCTGCCAGGTCAGCTCCCACGAACCCAATTGTATGGTCTGCCATTTTTTCCAGATCCACATCATCTTCCAGTGGCATACCCCTGGTGTGTATCTGTAATATCTCTAAACGATCGTCCCTGTCAGGGACACCGATCTCTATTTCCCTATCAAACCGTCCAGGGCGGCGCAGTGCTGGGTCAATGGCATTAACCATGTTGGTGGCACCTATAACCACCACCTGCCCCCTCTCACCAATCCCATCCATCATGGTAAGCAACTGGGCAACAACCCTGCGTTCCACTTCACTTGTGACATCTGAGCGCTTACCTGCAATAGCATCCAGCTCATCAATGAATATTATACCTGGCGCATCACTGGCAGCTTCTTCAAACATATCCCTGAGTTTCTTTTCACTCTCACCATGATATTTACTAATAATCTCCGGGCCTGCAATAGAATGGAATTTTGCACCACTCTCATTAGCCACAGCCTTTGCTATCATAGTCTTGCCAGTACCGGGTGGTCCGTGCATCAAAACACCCTGGGGTGCACTGATACCAAGTTTTGTGAACACTTCAGGATGTTTCAGGGGCAGTTCTATCAACTCACGAAGGCGCTGTATCTCTTCGCCCAGTCCCCCAAGATCCTCATATGTAATTCCTGTACTGGCCACTATATCATAACCAGCAGCAGGCTTATCAAGCAGTTCTATCTCGGTTGTATCCTTGATTATGACTGCACCTTTTGGTTCCACCTCCACGGCTACCAAACGTATGGCATTACCCGTTTTCATCTGGCCCACTATGGGTTGGGCAACAGTACTGACAAACGGTATTATATCACCTTCCATAAGAACCCACTTTGACATCTGGCGTTTAACAAGTAGATCTGCCGAACCACCGAGCTTTATACCCTCTCCTTCAGCAGGTGCCAGGACGATCTTTTTGGCATCCTTTGGTGCAGCTTTTGTTACTGATACCTGCTCACCCAGTCCGACACCCGCATTCTGGCGGGTATAACCGTCTATCCTTATGGTATTGGTGTCCCATTCATGTTGATCTGCTCTCCAGACCTTGGCGACTGTGGTTTTTGTACCTTCAAGAAAAACAAAGTCGCCAACAGAGATCTGAAGTTTCTGGATGGTATGAGGATCAATTCTGGCAATGCCTTTGAAAGAATCAGTGGGATAAGCTTTTATGACTTTAAGTTGAATTGGCTCCAATTGTTTTCCGTCCTATTAATGTAAAATAATTTATAAACTGTTGTTATTGGGTACATATAAGTATTTTTCCAATAAAACCTATCTGGTTAGCAATATGGACATGACATCAAGAGTTCTGGTACTTGACCCATTTTCAGGGGCAGCAGGAGATATGTTTATCGGGAGCCTGCTTGGCCTGGGTGCTAATAAGAAATTGGTTAAAGTGGCAATGGAATCGTCAGCAGACGTCACTGTTAGTATAGGCGAAGTAAAAAAAGGGCTGTTATCTGCAATTAAAGTGGAAGTGGTCCAGCACTCAGACACCAGGCAGACATACACTCGGATGGTAGAGCAAATTGAATCTGCAGGACTGCCCCCGCATGTAGAGCTGGACGTGCTGGGCATACTGGAACTGATGGGCAAAGCCGAATCCAGGGTACACGGTACACCCCTGGATGAACTGCACCTGCATGAGATGGGGCAGCAGGATGCCGTTGCTGATATTGTGGGTGCGGTGTCGGCGTTCCATGACCTGGAACTGTCCCGGTCCCGGGTATTGTGCATGCCGGTTTCTGTGGGCGGTGGGTATGTTGACACAGCGCACGGGCTGCTGCCGGTACCTGCCCCGGCAACGCTTTTTATACTGGATTCATCGAACCTGGTGTGGCGTGGGGGGCCGGTAGAGCACGAACTGCTTACACCGACAGGTGCCGCCATACTGGCGTACCTGACAGGGAAGTATGGCTCACCTTGCCCGGAATATCCCAGGATGACCTCGTTTGTTACAGGATACGGGGCAGGTTCGAAAGATACTGGTATGCCCAATGTGCTGCGCTTGGTGCAGGGCGAACTTGATACCGGGCTGGTGATTGACCATGTAGAGATGCTGGAGACCAATGTTGATGATGTGACCGGGGAGGTAATGGGATACCTTATACAGGAACTGATGGATGACGGTGCACTGGACGTCTCGGTGATACCTGCCACTATGAAGAAGGGAAGGAGTGGATTTTTGATCAAGGTGGTCTGCAGGTCTGAAGATACGAACAAGCTGGCGCATAAGATCATTGCTGTGACCGGAAGCCTGGGGGTACGGCTGATCCCTGTCAAGCACAGGCTTACTGCACTGCGCAGGATGATGGATATAGAGATACAGGCAGCGGGCAGGCCATACCAGATACCGGTGAAGGTGGGGTGCGACAACAAAGGGAATTTGATTAACATTTCTGCAGAATTCGAGGATTGCAGGCGCATCGCACAGAAGACAGGGTTGCAGGTGAAGGACCTGATGCGCAGGGCAGAAGAGGCGGCAAGGATTCACCTTGATACAGAATAGAACAATTTAACAATACTGTTGACCTTTGGTTGCGACATATGAGAGATAAGGGCGAGACTAAACACGATATCCTGGTTAGACTTGAAAGTTATAGGGCCATGGATTTTTCCTATGACCGGGTGTTAAGCGCCATGTGCACACGCCCGCATCCGATCGCAGTTGCTGCTCATGAAATGTTCATCGAGACCAACCTGGGTGATGCGGGGCTGTTCCCTGGCACACATGAACTGGAATGTAAGGTAGTCAGGATGCTAGGTGGTATGCTGGGTGACCCATCAGTACATGGCTACATTACTACCGGAGGCACGGAATCCAATATACAAGCCATGCGGGCTGCCAGGAATTCGGGAATGAGTAAAAAGCCTAATATTGTGGTGCCCGAGTCAGCACATTTTTCATTTGATAAAATAGCTGACCTTTTAAGGGTGGAACTGCGTAAGGCAGAACTTGATAACAGCTTCAGGGTGGATCCTGGGTCGGTGGAGTCGCTGATCGATGACAATACAGTTGCAATTGTGGGTATAGCAGGTACTACCGAATTCGGGCAGATCGATCCCATCAGGGAACTTTCAGACATAGCTGTGGAACGAAAACTGTTCCTACACGTGGATGCAGCATTCGGGGCCTTTGTGGTCCCCTTCCTTGGCAGTGAATATGATTTTGATTTCAGGTTGCCTGGAGTATCTTCCATGACAGCCGACCCCCATAAGATGGGACTGTGCACCATTCCGGCAGGTGGACTACTGTTCAGGGACCAATCCCACCTGAAAGGGCTGCAAACCAGGACGCACTACCTGACCATCGATACCCAGCATTCCCTGAGCGGGACCCGCAGCGGGGCAGTGGTCGCAGCTTCATATGCTGTTATGAGGCATCTTGGTATGGAAGGATACCGCCATATGATAGATTACTGCATGGGACTGACCCATCGGCTTGTTGAGCGTGCAAGGGGTTTTGGTGTGGGGCCGTTGGTTGAACCTGTGATGAACGTGGTGGTACTGGACGTGGGCGATACTGCTGCTGTAAGACAGGCTCTTGCAAAAAAAGGCTGGTCCACATCAATAACACGCGATCCGGTGGGGATGAGACTGGTATTAATGCCGCA
>Ga0255444_1008_pt1 | contig 26178 bp, 29 predicted proteins | sample ANMaggSeSYBR02I8_FD_182664 | JGI IMG/M metagenome (GOLD analysis project Ga0255444, IMG submission 182664) | Sediment cell enrichment communities from methane seep in Santa Monica Basin, California, United Staets - ANME aggregate JGI... | ecosystem: Environmental > Aquatic > Marine > Cold seeps >...
TCCCCGAGCACGGGTACCCATGTTAACAGCAACGACCACGAACCGTATTTTTCAAACCATACTTGGGCATGTTCCATCTGTGCTGTATTAATGAGAAGATATTTTTCGATAAGTTTGGTCCTGCCTGCAAGCCCTATGTAATAGCTGGTGCAGGCTCCCAGGTAATTACCGACTGTTGCCACCAGTACTACTGAGAAGATATTAAAGTTCCTGGCAATAAGCAATATCACCACACCTTCGGAACCCAGGGGTAAAACAGTGGAAGCCAGGAAGCTTGCTAAAAACAGACCAGGGTAACCGTAAGGCAGGAGGATCGATTCAAGTGTGTCCATAAAGTATTATTTGGATAAGATGCTTATAAATCATAGGGATAATTGGCCGGACATTCAAACACGAATTAAAATGTTTCAGACTTTCTTATACTCTCCAATATATGCATCATTTATATACTCAAACTTACTAATTGTTAGTTAAGAGGTAGATTATGATTGCATCTGAAGCATCCCCAGCACCAACAATAAGCCCGCATTTACAGGGTGTTGAAACTGAGACTTTTCTTACATTATCAAAAATGTCAGAGCTAAAGGAATTTTTACAGAATATATTAAAGAAATATAATACAAAAAGGCCTGAAGACATTGAAATAATGATCGAGCAAGGCGAGGTAGGGGAACATCCGGCATATGAGGATTACCTTTCGGCTCTTTCCTATGAACAGAATATAAAAGACCTTAAAAAATTACTTAATGATCTGGTAAAGCGAATATGATGCACAGGCTGATTGTTATTGCTAGATGTACTGAGGAGCATTTTTCAGATATAATAATAGAGGCTCCGATTATTTTTAGTGATAAGGTAAGGCTCCTTTTTATCGATGGCTCATTTATGGATATCAGATATCCGGTTGATTCTAAATACTCATTTCACTGGCAGCTTGAAGATGAAATTATCAGAATAGATACGGCGCCACACCACCGCCAGGTTTCTACGTATCCACGGCATATGCATATTGGGAAGGAGGAAAATGTGGTAAAGGATTCGGTGACTGAGATCGGGAATACTGTGGAAGAAAATGTGAAGTGTGTGCTGGAGTTTGTGCGGAGCACGGTGGGGAAATATGTTGGGTATTTTCAAATGGTGGAATGCGGGATGTTTCCTGTATTTATAATATTGCCGTACTAATTACCCCGGTGCCTGTTTGATTATGTTTATTCTCTCCTGTTGCCAGCGATCTGATTAGCATCAAACATCAGCACCCCATGCTCCTCGCAGTATTCCAGACAGGGTTTACCAAATCCGCTTTTCGAAAACACCGCAAAATACTCCCGCCGGTTTTCCATTCTCCAGTCCACCAGCTTACTCTTCTCAAACAGGTCTTCAACCACACCACGACCGAGCGGTGACGAGCGCCACTTGCACTCTGCAAACAATATCTCATTAGTCTCGCTGTTCAACGCAACAATGTCGATCTTGTCTCCTTTCCTGTTCCACCATGACCCGATCCGGTCAAACCGCAGCGGTAGTCCCCCCTGTACCCAGGTGCCCCCCCTCCGGCAGCACCCTTGTCAAGCCACAATACCTGCATAATTCAATTATACATAACTCAATTATGCATAATCTATTTATGCATAAAAGCATTATACTAACATATATGTTCATAAACAGAACCCATGAACTCGCAATCCTTAACCAGCACAGCAGATCAATAAGCTCTGGCTCAAGAATAAACATCGCACTATTCGGGCTCAGGCGCATCGGGAAAACAGAATTACTATTGCAATTCAAAAACACCACCCATGACAATAACATACTGATCCCCTACATAAACCTCCAGAAAATAATCCCTGATATAGAAGGATTCGTCAAAGCATACTCAAAAGAACTGATATACGAAACAATCAGGCAAAAAGAACAGGCAGACTATCCCTATGAGATGGAAGACCTGCTTATACTCGCATCAAAACTGGGAGATATGGAAACCCACCACGTAAGAACCCTCATAAGCATCCTCAAACAGCACGAGATCGCCACAGAAGAACTTCTGGAACTGACATTTGCATTTGCACAGAAACTCGCAGAAAAACACGATAAAAAGATCATATTCATGCTCGACGAATTCCAGGAATTATTACAGGTACACTCCTGGTTCCTTCAGGTAATGCGCTCGATAACAGAAAAACAAAAAGACGTCAACTACTGGATATCAGGCTCAGTGTTCTCGGTCTTCAATGAAATGCTCAACTATAAAAACCCCTTTTTCGGACAGTTCACCAGGATGACCCTGGAAAACTTTGACAAGGAAAGCACATACGAACTTATCGATTCGACACTTCCCTTTAAACCCGCCCAAAACCACAAAGACAAGATATACAAATTCACAAACGGCCAGCCGTACTACACAGTTGCCGTATGCAGGAAAATATCCGAACAGTATGCACTTGACAGTTCGATCAACACACCACAGGTAAATTTCTGTATAATGAACGAAATATTCGCAGATACAGGCTCCATCAATGAGCATTTCGAGTACATCCTCGATGTATCCCTTGCAAAATTCAAGAACAAAGATAGGTACAAGACCATACTCTTCCTGTTATCACAAGATCCTGCAACCCTGGCAGCAATTGCAAGGCACATAAAAAAACCTACCGGCGAAATATCAAATTATCTCAAAGCCCTCCTGAGAACAGACCTCATATTCCGCAAAGATAGCACATACCACATACGTAACCCACTATTTGCCTTCTGGGTCAATAACAAATATCTGGGCCTCGGTACGGAGCTCACATCAGGGAAAGCGGCAGAACACCTACTGGCAAACCTGGAGGAAAAATACCAGAGAGTCTCAACCGAACTTGGAATTGCCAAAGAATTTGAAATAAAATACAAACTGGAAGCACTGTACAACATCAAACTTGAGAAGTACCTGAAAGATAACATCGAATTCGACCTGGTAGGCACGGATGGCAACACGGCATATATTTTTGAGATCAAATGGCGAAACAAGAAAACCAGCTACAAAGATATTGACAACCTGATACAAAAGATCAACAGCTCCGAATTCAGGACACAAAAGAAACAGGTGATATTCATCTCAAGATCCGGATACACGAAATCTGCGCTCGAATTTGCTGGACAGCATGAAGTAAAACTCCTTAACAGGCATATGGAAAAAGTAACGATCCAGGATAGCTGAAATATCCATGGGCTCCCCGCTCATACCACATCCACACACCCGAACCCCATAGCATTCTTCTCGCCCAGCCCTGCATCATACGCAAACTCCACAAGCTCTGGGCTCGCCTCAACTTCCATTTTCATCAAACTGCACCGCCTGAAAGAATTGCCAATCGATATCCGTTTGGGTTTGACATCCTTCACATCCACAACCTCAAAGTGCTCATGCTCAACAAGGTGCCCGTAGAACTCCTCATACCGGGCGGTCAGGTTTGTATGCAGGTTCTCATAGAACTTGGCATCCTTTGGGTACAGGTCAACCTCGACCAGCTTACCATCACGTTTTCTCATAGTCTTGACATACACAGGTGACAGGGTTTTGAACGTACAGGTATCCGAAAACTCACGCTGTGGAAGAATCTCCACACGCTCGATAATAAAATCAACCTTCTTCTTTTTACCAAGGAAAAATTCAGGTTCAAGCAGCAGTCCCTCAGTAAAACTTCGTATGAATTCAGGATCGGGCGAAGAAAGGAAAAAGTGGGCCTTTGTGAAATTCAAGCCGTCTTTATCCGGGATCCGTTCCTCGATGATCAAGTTGGAAAACGTATAGAATTTGAATCCCTGATGACTGTGGATCGAATTTGCCAGGGAAATATTTGCCGCAGCAAGACGGGAATACAGCATAGATGCTATGCCGTACTGGTAATCATAGAACAGCGGACCACCTGAGAGTTTTCGAATCGTGATTTTACTTCGCACAATAATGAAAACAATCGTGATCTGACTTATACTTGTGTACTATTTTCATTTTAAACCCGGCTGTTATCCCAGCACCTGCTCGATCCTCTCCAGTGCCTCACGTATTCGCTCCTGGCTGGTAGCATAGGAAATCCTGATAAAGTCCATGCTGTTGGGTCCAAACGCACTTCCCGGCGTAGCAGCCACATGGGCCTCTGTGAGCAACTGCTCGCACACATCATCACCGTTACCGTATTCGCTTACGTCGGCAAAGGAATAGAACGCACCGCTGGGATAATTAGACTTAATACCAATATTGTTCAGCCCGTCCACCAGCAGGTCCCGCCGTGCCTTGAACTCGGCAACCATCCCTGGAATAAATGACTGGTCCCCTTTTAGGGCCTCCACGCCTGCCCACTGGACAAAAGTAGTGGCACTGCTGACACTGTGGCTCTGCAGCTTTGACATGGACGTGTACAGTTCATGAGATGTGGCAAGATAACCCAGCCTCCAGCCAGTCATTGCATAAGCCTTTGAAAAACCATTGATCGTGATGGTGCGGTCTTCCATGCCAGGTAGGCTGCCGATGCTGAAATGCTCTTTATCGTAGATGATCTTCTCATATATCTCGTCCGAAATCACAGTGATATCGTGGTCGATAGCAAGGTCTGCGATCTCTTTTATCGCTTCTCTGGAAAAAATTCCCCCTGTAGGATTGCTGGGGCTGTTCAATACAATAAGCCTGGTCTTCGGAGTGATATAACTGGCTACATCTGTGGGACAAAAATCATTTTCCGGGTCAAGGGGTGCAAACACTGTCTTCCCGCCCGCTATCTTGATGCACGGGTCATAGGATACCCAGGCCGGGTCGAACAGAATGCCCTCATCGCCCTCGTCCAGTATGGCAAGTATGGCCTCGAACACAGCCTGCTTGGCGCCCGGTGTCACGATCACATGTGCAGGCTCAATGTTCAGGTTGTTCTCTTCATTCAGTTTTTCAGCAATAGCAAGGCGTAGTTCGGGAATGCCGGGGGAAGGAGAATAATGGGTGTCGCCCCGGCGCAGCGACACTTCGGCAGCATCACAGATATGCTTCGGTGTGTCAAAATCAGGTTCTCCCAGGCTGAAACTGATAACATCATGTCCCTCGCGCTTGAGATCATTGGCCAGATCCGTCATCCTGAGGGTGGCCGATTCCTCTATACTTTGCAGGCGTTTTGATACCATGGCTTCAATCTGGGATGAGATATTATTTTAATCTTTGCACCAGCTTGACGGCAGCCTCGACCGCACGTTTGGCATAGTCAACTCTCTTGTGTGCATCCAGCCTGCTCATACCAGGGCCCGATATGCCCAGGGTTACCGGTTTATCATATTCCAGTGACAGGTCTGTGATCTTCCTGGCAGCATGCTGCACCACAATCTCATCGTGCTTGGTCTGGCCTTCGATAACGCAGCCGATCGTGACCACGGCATCGATGTTGGGGTCGGTTACCATTTTCTTTATGGCCAGCGGCATATCATATACACCCGGCACCATAATGGTCTGCTCAACTGTAGCCCCCAAAAACTCTGCATGCTCCCTGCCCAGTAGCTCCATCTGGTAGGTTATGTCCCTGTTGAACTCTGCTATCACAAATCCCAGTTTAATATCGCTCATGATAATGATCTCCGGTTATTTCAAATTTTATTTCTTATTGACATTATACTATAAATTTAAATATGTTCTACAGACCCACCTGACCTGCATCCTTATAGCCCTGCCGCTGCCCGGTACCTGCCTCACGTTCCAGATCCCGCTTGTTAAACAGCAATTTAACAACATTCAGGGCATGCTCCCGTGAGCGCTGCTCCATCAACCATGCAAGGGTTTTTTCATCCTGCGCCTCATCCTCATGCACGAACACCTCGATCACATGGGTATTGGTCATCAATTGTGCCTGGATGATACCCTGGGAAGCCTCGTGGGCGCATATCTTATCCTTTGGGTCTGCCCCAGGCATACCCAGCGCCATGACAATATCGCAGCCCAGTTCTTCTATCAATTTCTTACAGGCCACGGGCAGGTCCTTGATACCGGGTACAGTATAACGCTCGATCTTCACAGATGCATTGTTGCGCAGCTCATCAATTGCTGCACCTCCCATATCATACCTGGCAAATGTAGTATCTGCAATGCCTATCGTGACCATGCTTTTCCCCTAACTGCACCTTTAACTGCGATTGTATTTCTTTACTGCTATTGTCTTTATATCTTGTCCAGTTCCCTGCTTGCTGCTTCCAGGCCTGTGCCAATTCTGTCAACCAGCCCGTGCTTTGCCAGCACCAGTTCCAGTGCAGAGATGGTGGTGATCATATCAGTAGCAGTGAAATTACCCATACTGCCTATCCTGAATATCTTACCCTTCAGGTGTGACTGCCCGCCAGATATCTGGATACCCATGTCCAGCATCCCGCCGCGCAGTTCCTTATCAGTTATACCCTCAGGAATGTTCATGGCAGTGACAGTATTGGAATAACTGTGATACTTATCGATCTTCGGAAACAGTTCAATACCAAGCGCATCCGCTGCCGCACGTACAGCTGCTGCACCTTGTGCATGCCTGTGCTTGCGCTGCTGCATTCCTTCCTCCTTCACGATCCGAAGGGCCTCACACATGGCAGATATTAACGGCACACCTGGTGTGTATGGTGTCTGGGTGGGTGAATTTGAGCCTGATTTACGGTATGCTTTCAGGTCAAGATAATATGGCGGTTTATCCACTATGGCATCCCATGCAGCATCACTGACCGTAATGGCAGACAGACCCGGTGGTGCAGCAATACATTTCTGGGAACCCATAAATGCCAGATCCACACCCCATTTGTCAACCTCTACCGTATCACCCCCAACTGTAGTAATAGCATCCATAATGAACAGGGCACCGTATTTGTGTGCAAGTTTGGCTACTTCTTCTACCGGGTTCTTTATGGCCGCACTGGTCTCGTTATGTACCATTGCCACGGCTTTGGCACCGTTTTCAAGGGCGGCTTCCACGGCCTGCAGGTCAATAGGCGTGCCCCAGCCATATTGCAATTTTACCGCATTACCATAGCGCTCCCCTATATCACATAACCGCTCACCGAATTTACCGTTCTCGATAGTGATTATTGTATCGCCCTTTCCTATCACGTTCCCTATGGCAGCTTCCATACTGGCAGTGCCTGAACCTGATATTACGAATACTTCGTTTTTGGTCCGGAACAGTTCGGCAAGTATCTCCCTGCATTCATCATAGATGGCGCCGAATTCCTCGCCCCTGTGACCGAACATAGGTCTGCCCATGGCTCTCTGTACCCTGGGAGCAATGGGTACCGGCCCAGGTATCATCATCAATGTATTTTCAAGTTTCATCATCTAGTCACTCGATACTGTTCAATCTGAATTTGAATTGGTAGATGTTGCATATTATATGTATTGCATGTATATCTTTTTATTTTTGTGTAATGGTCCCTGTCTAAAAAAGTATAACTCGCCAACTCTTCCCCGCATATTATACACTCCAGACATATCATGTCCGAACGCCCCGAATACCTTAATCCCCAATTACCCTAATATAAGGTTAATTGGTCAACCTAACCAAATATCAGGTCAATAAGCCACTTTACCGCCTTTATGTATGCATCGATCTCACCCATTAAGTATGCCGGAAATCCAAATATCAACGGTATCTTAGCATCCCACCATAATGGTAATGTTCCCATCATGATCAGTATGACAAAGACCATAATAAGGGCAAAAATCTGTTTTAAATTCATTTTTCCTACCAGACGTGATTAAAGTAATTATATTTTTATGACACTTATAATTTGTCCACATGGAAAAGTACTTTCATGTGAGCTTAGAAAATGCGAACGAAATGAGCATTTTCTTGATATCTACAAAAACTATATGATAATTCACTAGCTTGTAATAGGTATGATTATTGGTTTGCTGGGTCCACAAGGAACGTATTCTGAAAAAGCTGCCAGACAGCTCAATGTGAAAGCCCGGCTCATGTTCTTCGATAATCTGGAAGATGTTATTGAATCTGTGCTTACCCGGGAAGTTGACTGTGGTGTAGTTCCCATTGAAAATTCACTGGAAGGGTCTATCGGAATCACTATGGACGCACTTAAAGAAAATGATATATACATTATTGGCGAGGTTATTGTCCCTATCAGGCACTGCCTCCTGTCAAAGGGGCACACGGAAGATATTAAGGTTATTCTGTCCCATTCCCAGGCACTGGCCCAGTGCCGTAAATTCATACGTGAACATTTTAAAAATATTAAGATACAGACAACAGGCAGCACATCACATGCCGCAAAACTCACTTCTGAATTCCCTGAGATGGCTGCCATAGCATCCAGGGAATCTGCAAAGAAATATAGTCTTGATATACTGGCAAATGATATCCAGGACTATAAAGAGAACTACACCAGGTTCGTTGTATTAGGGAATAATATTCCCGAACCTACCAGGCATGATAAAACATCCATCATCATTCACCTTGCCTATGACAGACCGGGTGCCCTGTACGATCTACTGGGTGAATTTGCCAGCCGCAACATCAACCTGACTAAAATCGAATCCAGACCTTCAAAGATGGGATTGGGTGATTATTTATTTTACATAGATATGGAAGGACACAGGTCTGATAGAGATATCAGCGTTGCACTGAATAATATCGAAAAAATTGTTGATTGGTTAAAAATTATCGGTTCATATCCATTAGGTATAAAAATAATATGAAAATACTATGAACAATTAAGAAACTATTTTAAATATAGACACTTTAATTGACACTATGAGTTTCAGGTTGAAGTCTGCAATAAAGATTCTATGGCAAAAGATGTTCTACTTGGTCGATAATGATCTGCCTGTTATTCGGACCACCCTGGGTGATTACGTCAATACGATCGAAATACAGAAGCGTCTGGATTATGTTGTGCTTTACAATCCAAACATAGCCCGGATTGAATACCAGTCCACTGCAAACGGTACAATGGAAAATGTTCAGGAGCAGCACGACAAAAAAGGATTGGAATCCAAGCTATTTAGGAACTTCAATCGAAGAGATCCCAAGCAGGGCTTGAAAATACTTCAAATATTGAACCGGAATATTTACGGGCCATTGTTCAGGAAAATGGGCAAAGGATACGGGGCATTTCGGTCCATTGATCCTGATTCCAAACAAATTACGTATGAAGTGAAAACCTGCGATGAATGTTTGGATCTTCCGGATATAGATTTGAAGGCATGTTTCTATTTTTCGGGTCTTTTGGCAGGTATATTCAGTGCGTTATTTAATCAGTCCATGGGAACATATGAATCAACCTGTGGCACCAACGGAGAAACTACCTGCAATTATGAAATCGGTAACATGCGTTCTATAAGTTTCAGGGATAACCTGGATAAATATCTTAATTTATCAATTTCAGATGAAAAACTGTACGAAGTGGAAACAGCATTATCTGAGAAAATAATGGAATCATTGAAAACCGAAACTCCAGCAGAACCAATAGTAGGAACTAATAGTCATATTATAGGTTACCAACTAAGAATACTGAATAACCTGGAACAGAACCCTGAAATATTCTCTGAGACCTACCGTAAGGCAGGGGTCAGGTTCAGCAATCGGCTCGCAGATATCTTGAAAAGCTTCTACCAGGTTGACGGTGAAGAGTTACTTACGGATGCACTTCCTAAATATTACAAAAAACAACTTCTGGCAAATATAGATTCAGTTGAGAAGTTCCTGGATGGTTTCATGATAACAATTTCCGAAGCGGTTGACTGCGCTGGTGTGAAAAATCTGGATGTTAAGCCCTGTGCGTTCATGCGCGGAGAAATTGAGGGTATTGCAAATATTGCTACTGGTAAACATATCCGGTGCGATATCCATTCCTGTAAATACGATACAGGAGAACAGTTCTGCCAGTTGGAGCTTTCGTATATTGAAGAGGAAAAAGAGATTCCTGACTGGTTAACAGAGATTGAAGAGCAGTAGAACGCCCGGGAACGAACCCGATATTTTATTTGTCTTGCATTCCTGAAGTCAACTGTGATAAATAAACTGGACATTATCCAAATGATTCGCATAATGATTCCAATATAATTCAACCATATTTATTCACAATGATTGCTAATTAATCCTGATGCTATTTGTAAGCAAATGTCCAAAATTAGAGTTGACTTATAAAGAACTTAAACATTTTTCATGCACCTAAGGATTCATCATAGGTCGAACTGAAAAACCAAATCTTAAGTAAATAGCGACCGTAATTGACTGTGATAGTCCATGATACGCACATTCTTAGCCGTAGAACTCCCGGACCACATAAAAGAGGCTGCATATTCCATCCAGCAGGAAATTGATTTCAAGGGCCTGAAGCTGGTGGATCCAGGCCTCATCCACATTACCCTGAAGTTCCTTGGCGACATCCCAGAATCACAGGTAGCTCCCATCACCGATGCCCTGACTAAAATTGACTGCGCCCCGTTCACAGCCAGGGTCACAGGTGTGGGCGTGTTCCCAAAGCCATCATACATGAAAGTCATCTGGCTGGGTGCCACAGGTGAATTCGAACACCTGCACAACGAAGTGGAGCGTGTCCTTAAAAGTTTCAGGTTCAAGAAGGACCGGGGCAGGTTCACTGCACACGCCACACTGGCACGGGTCAAGCATCTGGACAACACTTCAAAGGAACAGCTTGCCCGGGTGCTGGCAGGACTGCAGGACATTGACCTTGGAGATTTCACTGTGGATTCCATTGCGTTTAAGAAAAGCACACTTACACCCCAGGGTCCCATTTATGAGACCATGAAAGAAATTCCACTAAAATTATTCAATGAATGAAATGCCGCTCAAATGATACCATGAACGCAAATAATATAATAAACGAGGTCCTGAGAAAAATAAAACCGGTGCCTGCTGAACAACAGAGGATGCAGGAAGTGGCTGACCGCATCATATCCCTGGTAGACCGAACAGCAGCAGGGACGGGGTTGACAGACGTTTCGGGCATGCTGGTGGGGTCTGCCGCCAGAGGTACCTGGATATCAGGTGAGCACGACCTGGATATATTCATATCTTTCCCAGAGGATACACAGGAACAGGACCTGAAGATCGTGGGGCTCAATATCGCCAGGCAGGTGGCGGTTGATGCCGATAATAGTGAGGAGCGGTATGCAGAGCATCCTTACGTCCATGCTGTTTTCGGTAACTTCAAGGTTGACCTGGTACCCTGCTTCAGGGTGAGCAGTGCTGCGCAGATAAAATCAGCAGTTGACAGAACCCCTTTCCACAACATTTTCATCCTGGACAGGATAGAGGGACTGGAAGATGAAGTGCTTCTGCTCAAGCAGTTCATGAAAGGAGCCGGGGTTTATGGTTCAGACCTCAGGACAGGCGGGTTCTCGGGATACCTGGCAGAACTGCTTGTAATACATTACGGCTCGTTCATGGAAGTGCTGCAAGCAGCAGACGGCTGGAAATCCGGCATCATCATTGACATTATTGAACACGGGAACAAGCAGCACAATGACCCACTGGTGGTGGTGGACCCCACTGACCCGGCCAGGAATGTAGCTGCAGCACTGACACTGGACAGGTTTGCCGGATTTATTGACAGGGCGCGGCAGTATCTTGACTCACCTGCAATTGAACAGTTCTTTCCTACCCTTTCGGCCCGGTTAAGTAATGCAGGATTTGACAGTATCACTTCTAACCGTGGAACTTTCCTGATGGCCCTGGTCTTTGAGAAGCCGGATGAAGTAGAAGATGTGCTCTATCCCCAGCTGTTCACGCTGCAGAGCAGTATCACAGACCTGCTGTCCCGGAATAGATTTACTGTCCAAAATGACGATGTGTGGGCTGGTGACCGGGAGGCTGTAGTGGTACTGGAACTGGAGGTTTGCCGGCTGCCCCCTGTTAAAAAGCATACGGGTCCACCTGTATGGGAAAAATCCCATGCAGAAAAATTCAAGCAGAAATACCTGCAGGATAGAGGTTTTTCAGAAATCTATATAGAAAACGGCAGGTATGTGGTGGATATTCAGCGTAAGTATACAGATGCTGCCGACCTACTATGTAACGAGATACACACCTGCAGGCTGGGTAAGCATGTGGGTAAGAGCATAAAGTCGGGTTTTAAGATTTTTCAGGGTAGTGAATTACTTGAGCTCGACGATCAGAGTTTCAGGGAATTCCTTACAGGATTTTTCCACCTGAATGTAATTCCTTGACCCTCTCCACTACCTGGCGCGTATGGTCTGATACCGGTCCAGTCCCCGCTTCGGCCCCAATTCCCATACCTGCTCCAGCTCTTGTTTCCATCACAGCTTCCACTTTCGCTTCCATTTCCGTCCACACTCCCGTTCTTGTTTCCGTTTCTGATATATCATCACATTCACCCATAAGTGCCCTGAATATCATGATCACAGATTCTGATAATGCATCATAATTATACCCCCCCTCCAGCGCCAGTACCAGCTTCCCACCACACAGTTCATCTGCCAGTGAGCGCACCACCCCCGTCATCTGTCCAAATCCTTCTGATGTCAGGTTCATACCTGCCAGCGGGTCGTCCCTGTGCCCGTCCTGTCCTGCGCTGACAAGAATGATATCAGGCTTGAATTTACGGGCTGCTGGTGCCAGTATTTCGTTAAAAACGTACAGATAATCCGAATCTCCCGCACCTGATCGCAGCGGCACGTTAATATTATATCCACTACCATCTCCCTCACCAGTTTCGTCCACACTGCCCGTGCCTGGATAATGGGGGGATTGATGTATGGAAAAATACATCACCGAGCTGTCCTTATAGAAAGCTTCCTGTGTACCGTTGCCGTGGTGGACATCCCAGTCAACGATAAGCACTTTTTCCAATCCCTTCTTTTGTGCATGCCGGGCCGCTATGGCTATATTGTTGAACAGGCAAAAACCCATACTCCTGTCCGGCTCGGCATGATGTCCGGGCGGGCGTACCAGTGCAAATACACTGTCCATCCCGTCCATCACTGCATCAACTGCTAAAATCACTCCGCCGGCAGCCAACAACGCTACCTCATACGAGCGGCTGCAGGTGGGTGTGTCCGGGTCGAGCTGCATCAAACTTGCTGAAAAATCACTGACTGTCCCGATAAGGTCATAAGTATGGATATAATGGATCTGGTCCGCTTTGGCAGGTACGGGTTCGATCTGGATGAGCCTGTTGAAATAAGGACTTTCCTTCAAGCCATCCATTATAGCAGTTAAGCGACCACCATTCTCAGGATGGAGGCCAGTGTCATGCTTCAAGTAGTCATCGTGATATACATAACCTGTCTGCATAATAAAAATAAAAGGCACAGGCTACAATATAAGATTTTTGGAATTAGAGTCTTGTAAGGTCGATAAAACCCGCAAGGTTGACAATTCCAATGGCAGCTACAACCTCACCTTCTTTATCCCTGATCGGTGAAACCACTACAGGGACATCCTTATACGGCCCCTCTTCGGCAAAGCCATGAATGGTTTTTTTCTGTTCGATTGCCATTTCCAGATACTTGCCTGTGTAATTATAATCAATGACCTGGTTGTTCTCGATCCGTATACCATCCTTATTCTTACTCTTTACTGTTACCGGAAGACCAACTGCTGAATAGATAGCCATTGCTATCGGTTCTAAATCTAGAGATGTTGAATCTTTGGTTATGGCAATTCCTTCCATTATTACACCAGATAAGAAATATGATATAATATATTTAAATGCTCCGAAAATGTACTATAGATCAAGCCAGACTTATATCACAGCCAGCTCCCTGTCCGATACCTTCATCCACACGGACATGCAGAGTCGTGATATTATCTGCAAAACCGTTATTCCTGATAGCGGTAGAAATCTCATTAAGGAAATACGTGCACAGGTCCTCGGCACTTACCGACGGTATGGGTAGTAACTTTACATCATCTGAGGGCAGCACATAATGTTTGCAGCTTTTAATGAGTTCCACTGTATAATAACCCTCATCTTCTGTTATTTTCAATCTGGGATCGTCCCTGGCCAACAATATCCTGTGGTCCAGCTGGTCGCATACCCCCATAACAATCCTCTTCACATCCTCAAAATCAATGATGAACTGACCTGACTGACTACCCTCGATACGTACGCTGACAGCATAAGTATGACCGTGCAGCCTGCCGCATTTTGGATGGTCAGGTATTAAATGGCAGGCTGAGAACCGTAGTTTTGCATGCCAGCCATCAAGTTCTATGAACAACTTTTATTCACCTGGGTGAGGTTTAAGGCAGTCCATAACAATAAACCCTTGTATGGCCAGGAACCAGAAGGATTATTTCTACTATAAAGCAAAGGATGAAGGATATCGTTCCCGGGCTGCTTACAAGCTGCAGCAGATCAATAAAAAACACAACGTAATAAAACCAGGTGCATCGGTAGTGGACCTGGGTGCTGCCCCGGGTGGCTGGCTGCAGATGGCAAAAGAGCTTTCAGGCGGGCGGGTACTTGGTGTTGACCTGCAGAAGATAGCACCTATTGAGGGAGTGGATACCTTTAAAGGGGATCTCACTTCTGACAGGACACTGGAAAGGATCGAGGAGATCATTGGCGAACACGGGACAGATACCGTAATTTGCGATGCAGCGCCTAACCTGACAGGCAACTGGAGTCTCGACCACGGCCGTTCCATTAACCTGAGCGAGGCTGCACTTGGTGTGGCAAAACGGCTACTAATGCCCGGAGGTCATTTTGTTGTCAAGGTTTTCCAGGGTGACATGTTCAAGGAGTTCCTGGATGAAGTGAAGGAGAACTTTGTGTATGTACGCTCGTATACACCTAGGGCTTCCAGAAAGCAAAGTGCTGAGATATATGTAATAGGCAAGAAGTTCATATCCACTGATATCAAGGCAGGTAATGAATACGATGTGGAGATCCGGGAGATTGGAGAACAGGGTGACGGGATTGCCAAGGTCGGGGACTTTGTTGTTTTTGTTAAACACGCTATGGTTGGGGAGGCGGTGTATGTCCGGATAAGGGAAGTGCATCCGAATTTCGCTTTTGCTGATATTATCGAATGATAATATCATCAGTTGTTGCAAGCTTTAAATATGTGCCAGAAGAACAAATAATTTTAAAACCCCCATCTTTCGTAGATTGGAAAGCGATACATTTGTGCATAAATCCAAAATAACATAAGTTACCTGCACAATATAATGTCCAGATGCGAGTTACCAAGCGAAACCTGAAAGGCAGGGAAGGCCAGATAGCCCTGACACCCGAAACCCTGGACGACCTGTGGCACCTGAAATATATCATTGAGCCAGGCGACCTTGTGTTTGCACTGACCAAGCGGCGGGTGGAAGGTGCCACTGATAAACTGCGGCCTGAGAAGATGGAGAAAAAGCCCATGCGCCTGGGGGTGCGTATAGATAAGATCGAATTCCATAAATTCGCCAACAGGTTGAGGCTGCACGGCCTGATCGAGAGCGGGCAGGATACCGGTGCTTACCATACCCTGAATATCGAGGAGGGGACCAACCTGTCTGTGATCAAGACCTGGAAGAGCGACCAGCTCCAGCGCATCAAGGAAGCAGAAGCTGCGGCCCGGCGGCCCAGGGTTGTCATACTTACTATAGAGGAGGGCGAAGCATCCATCGGACTGGTTCGCCAGTTCGGTGTGGAAGATTATTCAACTGTCAAGATGGGGTCAGGCAAGGGTGAATCAAGCAGCAGGGAAGAGTTCTTCTCACAAGTGACTGCACAACTGGCTCAGGGGGCTGGCGGGACCGAAGTAGTGATAGTGGCCGGGCCAGGGTTCACCAAGGATGATTACATGAAATTCCTAAAGGAGAAAAAACCCGAACTTGCCGGGCGTGCCAGGACAGAGGATACTATTACTATAGGGGTTTCAGGTTACCAGGAAGTGCTTCGAAGGGGAGCGGTGGACAGGATAGTTGAGGAATCACGCCTGTCCAGGGAAGCAACTCTTTTAGAAGAACTGATGGCCAGGATAGCTACCGAAGGGGCGGCAGTATACGGCTGGGATGAAGTGCACAGAGCCCGGGATATGGGTGCGATCGAGACCCTGCTTATTGCCGATGAACTGCTCAGGGAAGGACGTGAGAAAGGTGAGAACATTGATGCGTTCCTGCTGAACATAGAACACAGCCGGGGTGAAGTGGTCGTGTTCAGTACCGAGTTCGAGCCAGGTCACAGGCTGCACGGTCTGGGCGGGATTGCTGCGCTGTTGAGGTTCAAGCTGGAGTACTGACCATGCCAGAGCCTGGAAAAGCCGTAACAGATGTCAGGTATCTTTTAGACAGGGGTTATCCAGTCAAGGGAGCCATTACGTTTGTTTGCAATCACTATCGGCTGGATATCAAATGGCGGTATGTTTTTACAAGGGTGGTATTCGACAAGGACACAATAAAAAGCCGCAGGAAAAAGACGGTAAAGTGTGAAGACCTGAAAGGAGAGGTGGTACTTGTTGACGGTTATAATGTGCTGATAGGGGTGGAATCTGCGCTTAAGGGTGAGCCCGTCTATCTGTGTGATGACGGATTTTTAAGGGATATCAGGGGTGTGTTCAGGAATTACCGGTGCTCTGGACTGACAGAATGGGCAATGAATGAGATATTGGGGGTATTTACAGGTTTTACTCCTTTAAGGGTGGAGTTTTTGTTCGACAGCCAGATAAGTAAGAGTGGAGAGATGGCACGGTGGGTGGAGAAGAAGTTAAGGGATGTGGGGCTTGAGGGGGGTACCAGAACATCGAGACATGTGGATCATGACCTGAAGCAAAGTAACGGGATCATTGCTACGGCAGATGGTAGTATTATTGATAAGGTAGCAAAGGCAGTGAATATCCAGGCGTGCGTGTTGGAACAGTTAAATCTCAGTCCGGTCATTATTGAGGGGGTTTTCAGGTGAAGCGTATCGGTATTGCAGTTACCGACCCTGGGGACTGGACTGCTATTGCATTGAACGATGCACTTGTAAAAGCCAGCGCCAGGCCTGTTGTCTTCAGGCTCCACGACGTAACTACAAGTATAAAGGAACACAACAGGCTTTATGCAGGAAACACTGACCTGGGATCCCTGGATGCGGTGATTGTGAGGGATGTTGGCGGTGCAGGTGGTGTTGGTGTGAGTGGTAGTGATGTGGGCAGTGATGTTGGTATAGGTGGTGGTAGCGGTAGTGCTGGTATAGGTGGTGGTAGCGGTAGTGCTGGTGCGGGTGGTGGTGGCGGTAGTGCTGTTGCAGATGGTGATGCTGGTAGTAGTGATGGAGTAGGGGATGGCAGTGGCGGTTCAGAGGATATGCCGTATAGACTGGATGTGCTGTGCAACCTGGAGAGGTCGGGACTGAAGGTGGTAAATCCGCCAGAGGCTATTCGTACGGCTGCCAATAAGCACATATGCTCATACCTTTTCAGGGAGCACGGGCTGCCAACTCCAGATACTATACTAACCACCAACTTGGATGCAGCCCTTGATGCGATCAGGGATTGGGGCAGGGCTGTAGTGAAGCCCATTTTCGGGTTCAAAGGAATGGATATTCACTGCGTGGTTGATGATGAACACTCTGTGAAACTGCTGAGCTCTGTCATTGACACCAGGGGCGTGCTGTACCTGCAGCGTTTCATTTCTAATCCGGGCAGGGATATCAGGGTCTTTGTTGTGGACGGGGATGTACCTGCTGCTATCTACAGGCTGGCACCTCCTGGTTCGTGGATAAACAATCTGTCCAGGGGCGGTTCACATAAAAGATGTGAGGTAACGGGTGAGATCGCAGGTCTGGCAGTGGAGGCAGCCGGGGCCGTGGGCACGGTATATGCGGGGGTGGACCTTATCGAAGGTGAGGATGGACTGCAAATACTTGAGGTGAACGGCACGCCTTCGGGCAGGGGCATATATGAAGCTTGTGGGGTGAATGTGACACAAGATATCGTAAAATGTGTATTGGATATGGTATGATGGGTAGTGTTATATTGTTTTACTGCCATCACATTATTTTCAACAGCATAGGGTGATTTGATGAATAAGGGTGAAGAACTGTATTCTGGAAAGGCTAAGACTGTTTACCGGACAGAGGATCCTGATGCGTTTATTATGGTGTTCAGGGACAGCCTCACAGCGTTCGATGGGGAAAAGAAAGCTGAAGTTTCTAAAAAAGGATATTATAATGCGCAGATATCTAAAAAGTTGTTCGAACTCCTGGAAATGAACGGCATCGAGACCCATTATAGGGAGATGGTGACCGATAATGAGATGCTGGTGGATAACATCAAGATAATCCTGGTCGAGGTCATTGTTCGAAACATTGCAGCCGGGTCTATTACTAAGAAGTATCCCTTTGAGGTGGGGCAGCCGTTAGAGCCGCCGGTCATCGTAATGGACTACAAGGATGATGCCCGCCATGACCCTATGCTGAATGAGGATATTGCGGAGGCGCTGGGTCTTGCCACAAAAGAGGAACTGGCAGATGTCAAAAAGACTGCATTGAAGATAAATGAGATCCTCAAGTCATACCTGGATGGGAAGGGACTTCTGCTGCCGGATTTCAAGCTTGAGTTCGGGCGCAGGGGTGATGAGATCATTCTGGGTGACGAGATATCGTGTGATACCTGCAGGTTCTGGGATAAAAAGACCGGGGATTCACTTGACAAGGATGTGTTCAGGTTCGATAAGGGCGACCTGGTGGCGGCGTATATGGAAGTTGCGCGCAGGATCGTGCCTGAGATATTCAAGTAGGATTTTACAATAAGTGCTGGTTTTAATTCCACGCTTATTTTTTTAAGGTGATGTTTTTTAGTCTGTGTATTTGCAGATATCTGTGAATGCAAATGTTTATGTGTCCAAATATCCTGCAATATAAGCAATTAAGGTGATCTCATGGCCACAATCACAGTATCAATACCCGACAGATTTAATAGAATGAAAAATGAAATTGGTCTGTTTCCATGGGTCAACTGGTCTGAAGTTGCCAGAGAAGAAGTTATTAGAAGATATAATTAAACTACCTGTGAAAGATTTAAGTGGGAGGTCAATATGACAGAAGAACATGAATATAGCAAGAATGTTACTGGCGGTCCAGGTATAACTGCAGGTGGCGATGTTTCTATAGGTGATGTGAGCGGTCAGTTTGTAGCAGGAGAACATATTGAGCAAATCCAAATTGGACAAACTGATCTGGAAGAACTGAGGAAAAGTCTCAATGACTTCCAGAAAGGAATTACCAAACTCGGCCTATCCTCTAATTATGAAAACGTTGTGAACGGGGAAATCAGTGCGGTAATTATTGAAGCTGAAAAAGATAAGCCTGCACTGTCCAAAATTAAAGAAAAATTTGAAAGCACTATCAATACTGTTAAAGGGACTGGTACAGCAATCAATGACATTTCAGAGCTTTACGAACCAGCAAAAAAAATCGCGCAATTGGTGGGTATAAGTCTTCCATTCCTCCTCTGACCATGAGGGCATTTGAATGACACTTTCAAAACCTTCAGTTCCCACCATACAGGTGAGTAGGGATTTCAGGATGGGCACAAGACTCCTATTACTGCTACTTTTAATGGTGTCGACAATGAGTTCACAAATAATAAGACTGGAGGATCAGTAATGCCTGAAGAATATAAGTCTGATAAAAAAGTGGCCGGAGGCCCTGGCATTACTGCGGGTGGCGATGTTTCAATTGGTGATGTATCCGGACAAGTTGCGATCGGTGAGCAGATATATCAAATTAACTTGATCTACAATGACTATAGTTCATCTCCAAAAGAAGGAAAAATCGAAGATATTCCAGAAAAATTACGTGACAAATTGAACGAGCATCTGGCAAAAATAAAAGAAGCCGAATCTGCTGATATGAAATTATCCACAGATGCTTACTACACTTTGGGACGTTCTGCATATTATGAGAGAGACTTCGATACTGCAGAACATTATCTTACAAAAGCAGTTGAGGATTATCCAAATAACATTGAGGCAAGAAATTTGCTTATTACAATTTATGCCACAAGGTCCCTGGAGCACTTGTCAAATAAACGTTATGAAAAGGTCATTAATGATTCTGAGAAAGCTGAATCGTATTTCCAGTACCGATCTATTGCAGGATCTTTTGCTCTTATGGGATATGTATACAAAAATATGTATCTGGCCAATAATGAACAGCAATACCTGGATAAAGTAAAAGAAAAATTTGAAATTGCACTTACTCTGGATCCTAAAAATAAAAGAAATGTTGCGAATGCTCTCAATGGCCTTGGAAATTATTATTATCTTACCGGAAACTACGATCTGGCAATCGATAAACATCTTGAGGCAATAAGAATAATACCTGAATATGCAAGTGCTCATCACGACCTGGCAGCAGTTCACCAGAAAAAAATGGGTGAAAGCGGGTCTAATATGGATGAATTGCGATCAAAAGCGATAGAAGAATGGAAAAAAGCTGCATTCTTTGGCAAGGATGATCCCAGTTTTTCAGATAAAGATATACATGATATTGAGAAACGCATTTCGCTTCTTCAACAAACATAAACAGGCTGTCTGGGGCCAATGGGAATGTTCGTATATATGTGAACAATGCAGTCATTTATAGTCAAAAACAAAACAATTCAAATTATCTTTGCGAACTTCGCGCTCTTTGCGGTGACCAAAATTATACACCGCAAAGGGCGCAAAGTATTCAGGATATATGTCAAAGAGATTATGTTCTTAACTGTAAGATTCCAGAAAAATATCAAATCGGGGAATGACTGAAATGGATGATAAATCTTCAAATCAGAAAGACATGAAGGGCGGCGCTGGTATAACAGCAGGTCACGATGTTACTATTGGAGATAATGCAGGCCAGCTGGCAATAGGAGAGTATATCAATCAGTTCCAAATTCAACAGCCATCGGGAGAAGCATTAATCAAACTCATACAACATCTGGATGAAAAACGGCAGGTTTCAGTCAATTTAAAGATTTTGAACAGTTATTCTCCTTCAACCCTTCCGGATTACCCGCCCCGGCTCAGGGACTTTGTAACCGAGAACAGAGTATACGAGATAAACCAGGCACTGATTTATCTTCAGGAACATCGCATCCTGTTCATAAGCGGTATGGGCGGTATCGGAAAGACCACACTGGCACGGGCACTTGTTGAAACCAGGCCCGCAAATGTCCCCCTGCCGTTCTGGTTTGATTTTGCGAAGAGACCTGGTGCCACGTTGAGCGATGTACTTGAACAACTGGCCGGATATATGAACGCACCGCAAATTGCACAGTTCAGGGAAGAGGGAAGGGAAGCAGGACAGGACGATATCAATAGATTGACAGAAGAACTTGGGAGGCGAGAATCCCTTTGGCTTATTTTTGATAATCTCGAAACGGCACTGAATAACAGAAATTTCCACGACCCAGGAATAGATTCACTGTTTACCTCATTGCGGGATAGCACTCATCAGGCAAAGATAATCATAACAAGCCGGACCTTGCCTGTACTTGCAGATGGTGGAAGTCTTATTGACATATTGGAGGATAGTAAACACGAACTTAAAGGTCTAAAAGCCAATTTTGCTGTTGATTTTCTGGTAAAGAATGGACTTGATGAAGTAGAACAATCACAATTGGAAGAGCTGACCTCAAGTGTAGATGGTCATCCTCTGGCTCTGAAATTGTTAATAGGACTTGTTAAAAATTTTGGCGTGAAGGATACCCTGGATAATCTCAGTACATTCAAGAGACACAAAGAAAGTACCATCAAGATGGCACGAAGACTGTTTGACAAACTGGCAGGGGATGAAAAGGAACTGTTAGAACATATATCGGTCTTCAGGCAGCCAGAATCAAAAACTGCAATCGAGAGAATGTTTGTCGCAACCACGTCTGAAGATGCTATTGAGAATCTTATGGAGAAGTCCCTCCTGGAAACCGACCATGAGGGCAGTTACTGGCTTCATCCCCTGGTAGGGGAATTTGCATATGATGATCTTGAAAATAAGATGAAGGTACATGAAATTGCCATGCAATACTACCTTTCCCTTCCCGTGCCAGAAGAACGTACAAGCAGAGAAGATATCCAGCCATTAATAGAGGCTCATTATCATGCCTGCAGGGCAGAAGATTATAATAAAGCTTTGAATATAATAATGGACAATAAATTATATGTAGACCTAGACAGGTGGGGGAACTATAGAACACTTGTTGACCTGTATTTAGGAATGTTACCTGAAGACCATTTTAGCGACAATATATTGTTTGATGATATTGGTGACCATAGTGTTGTTCTCGGAAACCTCGGGTTGGCATATGGTGATCTGGGGCAGGTAGAAAAGGCAATAGAGTACATTAAACAAGTGCTGGTGATTTCAAGAGAGATAGGCGATAGGCGGGGAGAAGGAGCAGGTCTTGGAAACCTTGGGAGTGAATATGGAAATCTGGGGGAGGTAGAAAAGGCAATAGAGTACCATAAAAAGGCGCTGGTGATTTCAAGAGAGATAGGCGATAGGCGGGGAGAAGGAGCAGACCTTGGAAACCTTGGGAGTGAATACGGAAATTTGGGGCAGGTTGAAAAGGCAATAGAGTACTATGAACAGGCGCTGGTGATATCAAAAGAAATAGGCGATAGGCAGGGAGAAGGAAACGCCCTCGGAAACCTCGGGAGTTCATACAGTGATCTGGGGCAGGTAGAAAAGGCAATAGACTATTATGAACAGGCATTGGTGATATCAAAAAAAATCGACGATAGGCGGGGAGAAGGACACCACCTCGGAAACCTCGGGGATGCATACAGAAATCTGAGGCAGGTAAAAAAGGCAATAGAGTACCATGAACAGGCGCTGGTGATATCAAAAGAAATAGGCGATAGGCGGGGAGAAGGAGCAGAGCTTGGATACCTTGGAAATGCATACAGTGATTTGGGGCAGGTAAAAAAGGCAATAGACTATTATGAACAGGCATTGGTGATATCTAAAGAAATAGGCGATAGGCAGGGAGAAGGATCAGACCTAGGAAACCTCGGGAGTTCATACAGTGATCTGGGGCAGGTAAAAAAGGCAATAGACTATTATGAACAGGCGCTGGTCATATCAAAAAAAATAGGCGATAGGCGCGGAGAAGGAAACCGCATTGGAAACCTCGGGTTGGCATACAGTTATCTGAGGCAGGTAGAAAAAGCAATAGACTGCTATGAACAGGCGTTGGTGATATCAAAAGAAATAGGCGATTGGCGGGGAGAAGGCGCTGTCCTCGGAAACTTTGGGTTGGCATACAGTGATCTGGGGCAGGTCGAAAAGGCAATAGAATACTATGAACAGGCGTTGGTGATATCAAAAGAAATAGGCGATAGGCGGGGAGAAGGAAACCACCTCGGAAATCTCGGGAATGCATACAGTTATCTGAGGCAGGTAGAAAAGGCAATAGACTATTATGAACAGGCGCTGGTCATATCAAAAAAAATAGGCGATAGGCGCGGAGAAGGAACAGACCTCGGAAACATCGGGAATGCCTACAGAAATCTGGGGCAGGTAGAAAAAGCCATCGAGTACTATGAAAAGGCGCTGGTGATCGGCAAAGAGATAAAAGATCCTAAGATTATCAATTTCTGTGAAGGGAATCTTAAATCAATCAAATCCTGAAATACAAAAACTACTCAAATCATCCCCTTCATCTTTCCAGCCACATCCCCGGGACTCCCAGCCACCGTCACACCCGCACCCTCCAGCGCCTCGATCTTCTCCTTCGCAGTCCCGCCGCCCCCACTGATAATGGCACCGGCATGGCCCATGGTCTTGCCCGGCGGCGCGCTTACTCTCAACCAAACCACGAGCAATCCAATCATTATATTGTTTTTTAAATATCGAAACATATTTTACCCATTAAGCCTATCACTTTTTGAAGTAAAGTACTGTTGGGGGAATTCAATTGATTGATGAACGTGAACTAGATAAAGTATCAGATGATTCAAATTAATACTGCAAGTGGAGATGTAAATATCAATGTTGGGAATATCAGTAGGGTCAGTGGTCAGGTGGGAATTGGTAAAAACATTAAACAAGAACAGAACTTGACACTATCAGTCTCTGATAAAAAAGAACTTCTGGCTAGTCTGATGCAATTTCAAAAAGAGATTGTCAATCTGGGTCTGCCTGAAGATGAACTACAGGATATTAATAATGATATAGACACTGCAACGAGAGAAGCAGAAAAGGATGAACCAAATTATTCAAAGGTCAAGAAAAGATTTGAAGGAGTAATTGAAACCGTCAAGGATGTAGGCGATACCATTGAGAAAGTATCCAAGTGGGAATGGACAGGAAAAATTGTAAAAATATTAGGAAAATTAGGTTTTGCCATAGTCCTTTAGAATTGAAGAAGTGGTGAGGGATGAACAATAATGTAGCACTTGATGAAAAACCCGACATCAATAACGGCGATATCAGTGATATCAGCGGCCAGGTTGCAGTTGGGAATTACATCAATCGAATCAATATTGAAAAACCTTCATCGGAAGCATTAATTGAACTTATAAAATATCAGGATCAGAGAAGGAAATTCAACGAGGATATCTTAAAATGCTTTTCTCCTTCAACCCTTCCAGAGTACCCTACCCGGCTAAGGGAATTTGTGACTGAAAATAGGGTGTATGAAATAAATCAGGCAATGGTCTATCTAAATGAACACCGCATCCTGTTCATCAGCGGTATGGCTGGTATAGGAAAGACCACACTGGCACGGGCACTTGTTGAAACCAGACCCGCCAATGTCCCCCTGCCTTTCTGGTTTGATTTTAGCAAGAGAAGTGATGCAACATTAGGAGATGTCCTTGAAAGGCTTGCAGGATATATGAATTCTTCATATCTGGCACGGTTTAGGGATGAGGGAAGGGAAGCAGGACAGGATGATATCAACAGGTTAATAGACGAACTTGGAAAACGAGATGCTCTCTGGCTTATTTTTGATAATCTTGATGGGGCATTGGATGACAGATATTTCCATGATCCTGGAATAGATTCGCTATTTACCTCATTGCGGGACAGTATCCATCAGGCAAAGATCATCATAACAAGCCGGATATTGCCTGTACTTGCAGATGGTGGAAGTCTTATTGACATATTAGAGGATGAAAAACAGGAACTTAAAGGTCTAGAAGCCAATTTTGCCGTTGATTATTTGGTAAAGAATGGACTTGATGAAGTAGAACATTCACAATTGAAAGAACTGGCTTTTGGCATTGACAACCATCCATTAGCTCTTAAACTATTGATCGGACTTGTCAAAAAATATGGTGTAAATGATACACTGGATGATCTCAGTACATTCAAAATACACAAAGAAAGTACTATCAAGAAGGCACGGAAATTATTTGACAAACTGGCAGGGGATGAGAAGGAACTGTTAGAGCGCATATCGATATTCCGGCATCCAGAACCCATGAATGCAATTGAAAAAATGTTTACTAATACCACATCTGCTAATGCAGAGGAAAAATTAATTGACAAATCCCTCATAGAAGCCGATCATGAAGGGAATTACTGGCTTCATCCCTTGGTACGGGAATTTGCATACGATGATCTAGAAAATAAGGTGGAAGTCCATAAACTTGCCTACCAATACTACCTTTCCCTCCCCCTGCTAGAAAAACGCACGAGCAGAGAAGATATCTATCCATTAATAGAAGCACACTATCATGCCTGTATGGCAGAAGATTATGATGAAGCTTTAAACATAATTTTTGACTATAATATCCATATAGACCTTGACAGATGGGGGAACTATAGGATACTTATTGATCTGTACAACTTACTTTCCGCACATCTCAAAACCGTTATAATCGTATTTAAGTTAAACCAATTTCCGGCTGTGGGACTACATAAAGTGATTAGTCTTTTACAATAATGACGTATGCTCTCCAACCCCTATATTTTTTAGGGGCATCAATCTTTGCCGATGTTCCAAAAGGTGTAATCTTCTTTTCATATACGATTTCAACGCTTTCGCTTAGAACTAGATTTTCCGTCATTATTTTTATTTGTCTCACAGTTCTAGATATCTATAGATATCTTTATATAGTTTTTGGTTATTATCCCAATAAGTGTGACATTATTGCTCTTGATTTTGAAAATATATTGTAAATCAAATTCGCTCATGTAAGGTGAACAATATGAATAATGCGGAATCACTTGAATTAGAATCAGAAACAATAGACGCATTACCGATCATAAATCACTTCATCGATAGGTTAGGCC
>Ga0255444_1011_pt1 | contig 24520 bp, 23 predicted proteins | sample ANMaggSeSYBR02I8_FD_182664 | JGI IMG/M metagenome (GOLD analysis project Ga0255444, IMG submission 182664) | Sediment cell enrichment communities from methane seep in Santa Monica Basin, California, United Staets - ANME aggregate JGI... | ecosystem: Environmental > Aquatic > Marine > Cold seeps >...
TCTGCCGGCAAAGATAGTGGAAATCGCAGTACTGATGATTCTGCTGGCAAAGATACAAAAATATCTGGTGAAAAATAGTATTTACAGGAGTAAGATATCATGGTAGAAGGAAAATGGGGTATTGCCCATATACAGGCATCATTCAATAATACCATAATCACAATAACCGACCTGACAGGAGCAGAGACAATTGCTAAGATCAGCGGAGGAATGGTCGTTAAGGCGGCCCGCGATGAGAGTTCTCCATATACTGCAATGCAGATGGCTAACCAGCTATCTGATAAGCTCAAGGATAAGGGTATAATGGGTATTCATGTCAAGGTCCGTGCACCTGGCGGTAATAAACAGAGGAGTCCGGGTCCCGGTGCCCAGGCAGCCATACGGGCATTTGCCAGGGCTGGTATCAGAATCGGCAGGATCGAGGATGTTACACCCATACCACATGACGGCACACAATCCAAAGGCGGACGCCGTGGACGTAGAGTTTGAGTGAGGCACATAATGGATATAGATATCATTGAATTATCTGACACGAAAGCCAGGTTCGTACTTAATGATATTGAACCTGCTATTGCTAATGGACTGCGAAGGATCATACTGGCTGAGGTTCCAACAATGGCGATAGATTACGTTAATATCTATGATAATACATCTGTCCTGTTCGACGAGCAGATTGCACTTAGAATGGGACTGATACCGCTTATAACTGATCTGGAATCATATGTGCTTCCTGAGGATTGTGACTGTGACGGCGAAGGGTGTACCAGATGCCAGCTTTCACTGAACTTGAGTGCTGAGGGTCCGAAAATAATATATTCGGGTGATCTGTTATCAAGTGACCCAAAGGTTACTGTGGCTGATGAGAAAATACCGATCATAGACTTAAGAGAACGTCAAACGCTTGTACTGGAAGCTGTTGCAAAGCTTGGAATTGGACGTAAGCATGCGAAATGGCAGGCAGGTGTTGGATGTGGCTATAAGAACATGCCGATTATCACCATAAAGGAAGATTGTGATTCATGTGGAAGGTGTGTGGATGAATGCCCGAGGAATATCCTGGTTATAAATAATGATAAGCTGGAGGTCACTGATCCCCTGAAATGCAATTTGTGTAAACTTTGCATGGGGATTTGTGATATTAATGCCATTGATGTTATGGAAAAGCCAAATTCATATATCTTTAATATGGAATCTGATGGTTCATATCCGGTAAAAGAACTGGTGATCCAGGGTGCTGACACCATTATCCAGAAGGCAGGACAACTGAAAGAAATACTCTCTGAAATAGAGTAATTCCTCAATGATAATATAAACATTGTGCGTTTGTTGCCACAGTCGAACCTTACAAGGTTTGATCGAAGTGTGCGTTTCGCTATGCTCAAGCGCACAATAATAATAAAAAAATAAAACATTGTGCGTTTGTTGCCACAGTCGAACCTTACAAGGTTCGATCGAAGTGTGCGTTTCGCTATGCTCAAGCGCACAATAATAAAAAAAAAATAAAACATTGTGCGTTTGTTGCCACAGTCGAACCTTACAAGGTTCAATCGAAGTGTGCGTTTCGCTATGCTCAAGCGCACAATAATAAAAAAAAAATAAAACATTGTGCGGGGGTTGCCACAGTCGAACCTTACAAGGTTCAATCGAAGTGTGCGTTTCGCTATGCTCAAGCGCACAATAATAATAAAAAAATAAAACATTGTGCGGGGGTTGCCCAGCCAGGTCAAAGGCGCAAGGTTGAGGGCCTTGTCTCGTAGGAGTACGCGTGTTCGAATCACGTCCCCCGCACATTTTTCATTATATCTTCACTTGAGTCTATGTCAGCACTGGCTGTGCGGTCGGCATGGGGCCTGCCCGGCAAAGATGCGGCACAGGGTGGTGAATATTGCGTTCATACCATAACTTATATTTTATATTTTATATTTTTACTGTTCGTGGCGGCACTAACCAAATATACACAGAAGATGCACTCTGATCTGTGCAGATCAGTTTGGATCTGTGTTCGTAATTTCCTATCCACACTAATTTTTTAGCCCAATCCTGTCTCAAGACGTGTAGGTAAGGTTTATGCCCGATTAACTGAAAGATTCATTTCAGGGTTGAGTTTATGGTACCGGATATTGACGATGACGAACTGGAAGACATGATAATGCGAGGCCCTACGGCTCGTGAGGCAAAGATGGGCGACCATGACATGATGTTCAAGGCGCTGGGAAATCCGGTGCGGAGGAGGATCATCGTGTCTATCGGTGCCTTCGGGAAGGCGCTGCCTGATGTGGTTAAGGAAGTGGGAACTGACAGGTCGCAGGTAGACTACCACTTGGATTTTCTTAAGAAGGGGGAGTATGCGACCTTAGAGGGAGATATGGTCCGGCTGACAGATAAGGGGCTGGGGCTGCTGGCGAATATTTGAAGTGGGGGCGGGGTGTGATGGTCTGAACTGGTTTGTTCAGGCTTCGTTGCATCTGGTCCGGGGGCCGTATCTCATCTCCTCTACACCCAACCAATACCAATTCATCCAGTAGACTCGACAAAATTCCGTCTTTTCATCGATTCCAATTTAAACATATAAGCACTCACAACCCAACCCACCTACCATGGAGCCGCTGCATTACCTTCAGGAAGTAAACGAATGGTGGATTAGCGGAAGCGTTAACCCCGTATTACTCCAAAAACTCCACAGAGAAGAATTCCACGAACTGGTAGAGTTTCTTGAAAGCGAACGCATCACAGCCATCATAGGGCCGCAGCGGGTTGGGAAGACCACGCTCATGTACCAGTTGATAGACCATCTTCTGGACACAGGCACAAAAAAAGAGCATATCCTGTTCGCATCAATGGACGACCCCCTGGTCAAGATGATGACCGACCCCCTGAAGACCATAATAGACGAATATCGCGAAAAGATTGTCAAAAAGCCAATACGGGATGTTGAAAAGTTATACATCTTCATCGACGAGATACATTTCCTGGCCGACTGGAACCTGTGGCTAAAAAGATATTTTGACCTGAAATACAACATCAAATTCATAATATCCAGTTCAATCGCCACACATCTATTAAAATACTCAAGGGAATCACTTGTCGGGAGGATTTCTGAGATTAAGATACTACCCCTTAACTTCAAGGAATTCATCAAATTCAAAGGCAGGACCGAATTGTTAAAACCCTATGGCGGCAAGGATATTTTCAAAATTGATGTAAACAGGGACAAATTCGAACTCACAAAATACCAGAACGAACTGGTACTGTATTTCAACGAATATCTCTTATCTGGCGGATATCCTGAATATCATCCTGCAAAAGACATACGGCTGTGGCAGGACATACTTATTGCCGACGTGGTTGAAAAGACCATATACCGCGATATTGCTGTACTGTACCAGATAAAGCACCCCCAGTATCTTGAAAAGATACTCACATACATTGCCCAGAACAACTGCCAGACCGCATCGTATAACCGGATAGCACAGGCACTTTCTATCAGCACAGATACGCTCATAAACATGATCGATTACCTGGAATCCACGCATTTGATCGGAAGTTTACCTCTTTTCTTAAAGAACGTGAAAAAACAAATACGTTCCAACAGAAAGTTCTTTGTGATCGATTCAGGATTACGGAATGCCTTGCTCAAGAATCGCAGTTTAATTGATGAAAACACTGGGCTATTGGTAGAATCGGTAGTAGATTCCAACCTGCTGACTGTAAAGGAGTTCAGGAAATTTTTCGATATCAGGAATATCTCATATTTTACTGATAAGCAAAAGCATGAAGTGGATATTGTGCTGGACGTTGACGGGAAGATCTTGCCAGTAGAAGTGAAATACCAGAACAATATCTATGAGCATGACCTAAAGCATCTGCACTATTTCATGAAGGCACAGGGTCTGGATTTTGGAGTGGTGGTTACCAGGAACCTGTTTGAGATGAGGACGAACATCCTGTGCATTCCTGTGTGGATGTTCCTGTTGATATTCACGGCTTAGGTATCATCTTTACTTGCCTGCTAATGCTAATATGAGCATCAACCCTGATGTTTCACCCATCAGCCCGGCAGCCTGTGACTACACCAACTGCCCCATCACCACTCCCGCCAGCGCCTTACTCTTCCCAGGCGAGGTTATCATATTATCTGCGTCATGATAATTTCGTACTGTCCGGCTAACCTGCTGTCTGCACCCTCGACCACTTTCATTATATCTTCACTTGAGACATAGTAATCATAGACTGTGCGGTCGGCATGTGGCCTGCCCGATATTATCACCTGGGACTGGCGGTCGCCTTTTGGTTTTAGTAGGGTGGGAGCATGTCGGTGGTTGGGGAGATGCCACATGTCTTTGCCTGGATTGCCTGAGCGATACGGTTAGGCTAACAGATAAGTGGCTTGCGCTGCTGTCGAATATTTGAAGGTGGGCGGAGTGTGGTGGTTTGAACTGGTTTGTTCGGGCTTCGTTGCATCTTATCTGTATTATGTGACTTGAGTGGATGATAGCTTTTATGGGGTGGATTACTAATGAATAAAAAGGAGACTATATTAATTATAAAAACAAATTTACTATGACGATTAATATGGAAACCATGACAGTTAAACTGAAAATCGGAACAATAGACAAATTAAGATTAATCGGCAAAAATGGAGAGAGTTACGACGATATTATTCAGCATCTAATAGATAAAGTAGAGTATAAGGCATTTATGCAAGAACAATATAAAATCCTGGATGAAGAAAAAGAATGGATATCTTTAGATGAGTTATAATGTCAAAAACAATTCGATTATCAAAAATTGCAATAAATCAACTCGATTCGTTGCCAAAAGATATGAGAAATAGAGTTAAAAAGGCACTATATGCTTTAAGTGATACTGAAAAGAGTAGAATACTTGATACTAAGAAATTAAAAGGTGTTAATGGTAGAGAGAATCTGTTTCGATTGAGAATTGGCAATTATCGTGTTGTCTATTTTGAAGATGTCAAGAGCTTTAAAATAATTCAGATTATCCATCGTGGAAAGGGATATAAATGGCTATGAAATTTATATGGAACGGCTGTAATCTTAATCAATATGCTCCGCAGCTCTGCTACGGTTGGGTGTGCCATCGCAACGTTTGACTACTTCCTACGCATCCTTGTAGTCTCTTACTTTCAATTTCCACATTAACGGATTGCCATCTCTAAACAGCAGCAATGGAGTACTTCTTGCAACAATTCCTTCCATTATTTTAGGTTCATTTGCAATTAGGCTGTTTGGTTTTGATTGTACATATTCCACAGCTTCATTAATCTCCATTGTTCCAACCAAAGGCACATAAGAAATACCAATTTTATCTGAAATGTCTTCTATAGAGTCTCTTAAAACCCACCATCCGCCAATATAAGCATCGAATAGAATAAATCCTACATCTTTGCGATATAAGCCACCGCCTTTTTGGATTTTTGGACCATATCCTTCTCCAAACAGAACAACATCTGTATCACCAAACATTTCGTGCATTATTAGCAATGTAAATGTTCTTTGCAGATATTCATACAAATGTGCAGGAATCTGAGCGTTATCAGTACGTCCACCAAATGAAACAATACCATTTTTATAGATAACTCTTATATTTGTGCCATCTATTTTTTCAGTTATATTCCATTTCTTAATCGCAGCAAATTCAATTTTTGAATAATCTCCTTCGATTATCCTGAACTTGTTGTTTTCATCTCTTTTCCATATTGTATTTATTTTTGGATATTTCATTATAAGTGGATACCCCAATTCATTATATATTACCTCATGCGTGGTTTTGATACCCATCATTATGGGGGAAGTATACTGTGGTTGAGGGATATATGGTCTGACTGACCGATAAAGGGCTGGGGATGCTGTCGAATATTTAAAGGGGGCGGGGTGTGATGTGGTGGTCAGAACTGGTTTGTTCAGGCTTCGTTACATCTAGTCCCGGACCAGTAACTCAACAATATGACAGATGAAAATGTGGTGTAAACTTTATGTCTTCCCCAGTACAAAGATATACACATGAAAACCATAATCCAGATTCATAAGGAAGGAAAATATTTTGTAGCCGCAGACTTGGTAACAAATGTAGCGGACCAGTGACTGACTGAAGAGGAAGCTCTTGTAAACTTAAAAAAAGGACTTGAAGAACATTATCAAATCCTCATGGAACTCGCCCCCAAGGATCAAAAGATATCATTCTTAGATATTGAGGTAGAAAAATATGCAAAAACTACCAGTCTTCTCGACGAAGGATGTTATTAAAGTTCTGACCAAGTCTGGTTTTCTGGTCCACCGTCAAACAGGAAGTCACATTCATTTATGGAATGAAGACCAACGACTGCTTGTTACAGTTCCAAATCATTAAGAATTGGCTAAAGGAACGCTGATATCAATTATGAAACAGGCAAAGATGGAAAGAGAAGTCTTTCTATCAAAATTGAAATAAAATTCATGCGAGCGGCCAAGATTGAAAACCTAAAATCTGGGAAGTTGAATATAAGCTATTTCTCTAATTCCAAAGCAGGTTGACTATACTAACTGCTCCATCACCACTCCCGCCAGTGCCTTACTCATCCCAGGCGAGGTCATCATAGTATCCGCACTCACCACATCCACATCCATATCTCCCACATCCCGCAGCCCCAACCCATCCCGCTCATCCACCACAAACACATCCAGCAGCCCCTCATAGAACTGCATCACACCCCTGGACGACACCTCAAACCCGCAGGCGCTCATCAACTTACCAGCAGGCCCGCTCACAGGCTCACACCCGATGATTGGACTGATCGCAACCACATGTTTGCTTCCTATCAGTTCACGCATGCCATTCACTGCAAGTATTGGCCCTATACTTGTAATAGGATTGCTGGGGCCGATAATGATATTATCCTCCCGCTCCACGGCCTGCCAGATAGCATCTGTAACAGATGTATTATCTGCTCCCTGGTACTCCACACCCAGCACCCCGGGTTTGCCCCGCTGCCCCACCCAGAAATCCTGGAAGTGCATAGTACCGTTGTCGGTGGTTATCATAGACGATACCGATTCGTCACACATGGGCAGGATATTTGCCCCTGCCCCCAGCATACGTGCGGTTCTGCCTACGGCCTCTGTCAGGGAAGCACCCTTTCTGATAAACTCCGAGCGCAGGATATGGGTGCCCCTGTCCCTGTCCCCCAGCCTCAACACCTCATCATGTCCGGCCGATGCAAGAGCTTCATGGGTGTGGTACGTATCCTGTGTGATGCCCCACCATTTATCCGTATCCAGCAGACCGGCAAAAAGGTAGGTAACAGTATCAATATCAGGGCACACCAGGTTACCCGAGACCCACAGGTCCTCTGCTGTGTTAACTACAACAGTAATATCTTCATCAGGTACAAGCTGCCGAAGACCGCCCAGGAGTTTTGGTGTTCCTGTACCACCGGATAATACAAGCATCATTGCTCATAGTACAGGGCAGAATATTAAACTTATTGAAATGTTCACTGCAAAACAATAAATAATATTTATCTTCCTACATACCAATTCATGTGATGGTTATGTATGATTAAAAAAAAATCGGGCTGGAGCATATACAACTATATTCTCCTCTTTTTGATGATGGTTTTGCTGTATAGCTATATTACAATGTTCATCAAATTAAATTTAGAGGGGGAATCGCTCAGCTTAATTGAGTGTGTATATTTTGTGACATGCACCATGACCACGGTTGGTTATGGGGATGTGGTCATGACTTCACCGGTTGGAATGATATTCAGTGTAGTTGTGTCGCTATCCGGAGTCGTACTGTTTTTTGCACTGCTCTTCCCATTTGTGGTAATGCCGTGGATTGATAAACAGATGAGGGGGGGACTGCCCACCCTGGCTCCAAAAAAACTTGAAAACCACATCATTATATGCGGCTACAACACAATGGTCGAATCACTGGTGAACGAACTGGAAGACCACAACAAGTCCTTCATTGTGGTGGACGACGATGAGGGGCAGATACGGTCACTTTTAAATGACGGCATACAATGTATTTTTGGGGACCCAGGTAAAGAAGATGTACTGAAAGCGGCAGGAATATGCAGGGCCAGGTTGCTCATAGCTAACCAGAATGATGAAAAAAATGCCAGTATTATACTGACAACAAAGGAATCTTGCAACATAGAGATCCTGGCAATCGTGAATGATAAAAGCAATTCGGATTATTTAAAATATGCTGGTGCCAACAGAGTGATATCGCCGAAATCATTGCTTGGCTCGTTCATTGGACGCAAGGCCGTAGCACCCCTGTCTGATAGGATAGCCAACAGTACCGCTTTCATGGATGACCTCGAGATCACAGAGTTTCCAATATATCCGGGCAGCACTCTGCTGAATAAGAGTCTTAAAGAATCCAAGATAAGGGATTTGACAGGTGCCAATATTGTAGGGATATGGAAAGGAGGCGAATTGTCCCTTAACCCCAGGTCATATGATATAATAAAGAGGAATTCCATATTGCTGGTGGTTGGCAACAAAGAACAGTTGAAGAAATTCAAACGTCTTACACATTAATTATAGACAACTTATACATTAAACACAAACAAAATTTGAGACTATTTAATTTATTCTGATCAAGTAGGTTAAACGGATCATGGCAAAGAAGATTAACCACAGAGGCACACAGAGCGTTATTGTTTTCTCTGTGCTCTCTGTGCACTCTGTGGTTATAACCCGTTCCAGGAAATAATAAAAAGTCTCTAAAATTTACACAATAAACACAAACGGGATACTAATGCATGAAATAGTGAATTTTATAGATAACCACACCATTGTGCTGGGGTATGGTGATGTGGGACATAGAGTTGTAAGACGCCTGACTTCGGCAGGGGTGCTTTTTGTTGTAGTGGATTCTGATGAAGAAGTGTTCAGGGATGTGGACTTCACCCACCTTACAGGGAATGCTGCATCCGAGTCTACCCTTAAAAAAGTGGCTGTGGAACGAGCTTCCACTGTTATTATGGCCCTTGAGTCTGATCCGGATATTATTTTTGCCATTCTGGTGACGCGAAAGCTGAATCCCAATAGTGTTATTCTGGCCAGGGCAAATGAAGTCGATTCCATTGACAAAATGTACAAAGCAGGTGCCGATTATGTTGCATCGCTTTCCATAATCGCCGGCCAGATGCTGGGGAGGATCGCGTTGTTGGCACATGACCATCCGTTAAGGGAAGAAACCATAATGATGTACGAGGGCATAAAGATAGAGAAATATACAGTCAGTTCGTCCTCATTATTGGTGGGTAAGACTCTGGCCGAAATTGACATGCATAGCACCATCGGCTGCACTGTGATCGGGATTTATGCAGGAAATAAGGCCAGCTCAGAGATTGACTCCAAAACTGTTATCAAGGAGGATATGACCCTGGCTGTACTTGGTAGTGTGGAACAGATAAAGGAGTTCCGTGAGAAATTTGTCAGATGAGCCAATGATAACTGCCATTGGAGAATGTTCACCCACAAGAAACCATTACCAATTCCTATCCCACAATGCCAGCGTCATCCTGGCCCTGCTGATATCGATCCTCGAAAACACATAATCCAGCACTTCATCCTTTGCCTCCTCACCCGTAGCAACATTGCTCACATACTTATCAGTAATACCAGACGCCAGCACATCCACCTCCCCCGCAATAACAGCATGCACCTCCTCCCTGGCCACTTCCTGCATATACCCCGTAATTTGCTCGCTAAGCTCCAGGCCGGCATCTTCAATAAATGCCGGATCATCCTTCAACTCAGCCAGAACCTCATCCATGATAATGTCACTAATACCTGAATTACTGCCCGGAACCACACTATCCACCTGCTGGTTTACAGCAGTCTGCGCCCTCTCAATAGTCCTTTCAATAGTCATCGTGACGATCGTCCCTACTGCCTCATCCACAGTCCTGTTTATTGCAACATTGATATGTCCGGTAATCTGCTCTTCAGTATCTTCCCTTGGCACCTCATTAGCGCTCTCAAGATTAACACCAATAGCCTTCAGCTCATCTGCGATCAGCACCTCCACATGATGCCTGGTAAATTCAGTACAATACGGCATAGCGATCCAGCTACTCTCCACATATGCAGTATCAGGCACCTCCGGCCCCATATGCGTTTCACCCCCAATAGGCACATCCCGAAACGGCCGCCATACAACAGAGACATTGTAATTATATCTATCACCTATTTGCATGTCAAGATTATCACGCATCTGTACATCCATATTGTCCCTGTACTCGTCGGTCAGCAGGTTCAGTCTTACAGACCTGCCAGCGTGATATATAGTGAACTGGGACGCCACCGACTCGCTGGCAAGGTCTGCAAATATCTTATGCTCTATCTCCCGTCCCGCAACCAGTTCCTTGCCAGTCTGGTAGACACCCGAATCCACAGCACCGGGGCCAAGAGTTTCATTCAGAAGAAAGTCCATCTGGGTGCCGGCCACAGCATAGGAAAAATCATTCACCCTTCCATTTTGCAGGGACTGTATCACCTGTGAATTGTGCCCGGCCGCACTGGTATCGTGCAGCGCTGTTAACTGGATATTGCCCACCATTGCAGGTGCCACCAACACTGCACTGACTGACACCAGCACCAGGAATAGCAAAACATCTATAGAACTTGAAAAGCCCCTGGTATCTTTGATCATTTGCATGCTATTTCTCCCATATCTTTACTGTCAGTGTACCCGGCATCTCTTCGACATCGTTCAACCTGATGGTCACAGGAATGGATGCCGATATGCCAAGATCTTCAGAAGTCCCCACAACCTTGCTATAAGTTGGAGGCACTTCGATCTTAAATGAAAAATCATAATGTGTTGCGTACCTGTCCCTCAATTCGTTGATGTTTCCCGTATCCATCGACTCTACCCTGGATGCATCTATCATCTCAGGACAGCATGGGACTGTCAGTAGTGGGTCATTCCCGAGCATCCCTGCCAGGGATACCGCATCATCGTAATGTTGTGCAATTAATGTCTTTTCCTGGTATATCTGGTACGTGTGTGCCATAACCGAGATAAATATCACAAAACCAATAACTGCAAGGACCATGACCACCAGGTCGGAGTTTGGTTCAACCACGGCCCGCTCATCTTTGGTAAACAATGGTGACCCCCATTTTCTCAAACATAAGCAAAACAGCAGCTACAAATCTTATGGGCAATGCACCGGCCCCTACTTCGTTATTAATTAACATACGAGACTAAAATCCCGTTATTCTATATGGTAATTGCTAATGTGTGTTAATATATTATTCCGAATATAAATCTCAAGTGCAGTTCTGATTATAAAATACCTCATTGGCCACTTCAGGCAGGAAAAATAAATTTTATCCCAATGCCCGGTAAATCATAAACCTTAAATATGTTGCTCATTTCACCTATTCCCGATGGGAATATCAAATATGTGTGAAAGCGACTCTGGCAGAGTACCTTTGACAATAATTGGCATATTGTTCCTATTGATATCAACAGCAGTATCCATCCACATCACACAAATGGATCAGGAAATGGCACAATCCAGACAACCAGTGGATAATATAAAAGGTCCAAATGATGCCTTCTTATTATTCAACTCCGATATGAGAAGAGCCATAAATTATGCAGCAATGGACGCCGTACAACAAATGGGAGAGACCCCTGTTATCGATCCCGATCAAAGCAGCCAGTACAACCCCGGAGGCGGTCAGATCGATGTAGCAGAGTTCAACCGGAACTGGGCCAAAGGCATGATAATGTACCATCTTAACAACTACATCGGATCCAATTATATGTACAACCGTTACGATTACCACGGATATGCCGTAAATGTCGAGCCATTGCAGGACTGGGAGGGGATTTACTTCACCCCCATCTACATGGGGCTGGACAGAAAACTTGAACTCCCCCCGCTTACCCCTGACCTGCTTACCCCAAAAGAGACCCATGAAGTCTACTGGGAAGTAAACGTACCCATGAACATATCCATTGTGAACATTGCCACAGGCGAAATAGTAGAAAATAAAAGTATCAGACTCGAAACCCTGAATTTAGCAAGATATCCACTCCTTGAATCCCTCACAACAGAATACGAGACCAGGCTAAACGGTTCCAATGCACTGATGACCGAAACCACCGCCTTTGCCATGGGATATACCTGGGCAAGGGGATTCCACCAGTATTACAAACCTGGAGGCCCTAAAAATATCGTAGACAACGAACACCTTGGACTTATAGTGAACGGAGGACTATTGCTGGACCAGGGTTTTGTATTCAATTCAGTTGACCCAGAGAGTATCATCGAGTATGGCATGGAAACAAAAAGGGTACTGGAAGGTAAAAAAGACATGGACATGGCCGAATTTTTAAGCAGTGCCAAACTGGTCAATGGCAGTTATATTGTCGATCCCAACGCCAATGCTGCCAATTCCACAGGGGACCCTGATAATGCAACTAAAGCAATGGAACTGGCTGCACATTTTGACTACAATGCCACCCCCATAACTGATCTTCTTAATAACGATTCAATACCGGAAGGTTCAGCCACCAGGCAGCTGATCAACAAAATCATACCCCAGGTCTATAAAGCTAAACTGGCAACCGGTGTTGCCAGACAAAAGAATGAGGATATAGGAGCTCATGACGGATATGAATCAAGTCATAAGATAGATGGCTGGGGTGAACCTGACAGCATGAAGCAATTAGAAGTACTGCCCAGGGATACAAACATGCCTGGGAACCTGTATGGTGAGGTATGGGAATTAACATGGACACGCGAGCATGTATGGCGGCATTATTATATCGTGGAATATGACTGCGAGAAGACCAGGAAAATCTTGTATACTGATTCTGAGGGAAATTCTGCTACCCGTACTGAAACATACTGGGGTACGTGCACCCGTACCGAATATAATGAAATGACGGCCATTGATACGAGGGTGGACAGGGTCGCTGTTACACTGAAAGCTAAGGAGAACTCGAAGACTAGTATTCGTCTTGATTATGCTGATACCAGCCTGTCAACAGTTAATGATGTGGTCAAGGCTTTTACTTCGAGGGATGTTGTATATGCGTCAGTCCATATTGATTCCGGGCTTGAGGAAGCATATACAAGTTATAAGAGTGGGATATTTGACCCTAACCTGATGGCAAATATCAAGAATAAGAACCTGGACAGTGATAATTGCGATCCAAGGACTTTTGATGTGGTTCCACCGGTCGGGTTGAAGGGGGAGGCACAGGATGCGGTGGATGAGATCAACTGGGAGATACGCAAGGATATCCATCTTGACCCTGATATTAATTATATGAATTATCCCAATCCAGCTGATGCTATGCGGGCTACTGCTATTGACTTGACTGCAAAGATCAAGGCGAACCAGAGCCGGTATGTGGATAAGGACAGGTATTATAGTGGTGGAAAGTATAGCAGTTGCAGTGCCAAAATCATCAGCCAGGTGCGGGAGTGGTATGTGGATGAGGTGCTGTACCAGGTGAATGAACAGTACGGAGACGCAGCGGATAAGATCGATACTGAGATCGATTCCAGTTTCGGTGAATCAGCAGACGGTGTGCGGGATGCAAATAATGCGGGTGCCAATCTGCTAAAGTCTGTGATGTGTTTTCCGATCGGGTTTACAATGAAGGCTGAGCATGTTAGGCCGGACGGTTCGCATTTCGATAAGGATGAACTTGCCTACTGGGATGAGAATGTGACGCTGGGTGTGAATATGGCACCGAATTACTTGCGGCATGATAAATTCTATGACCCAGAACAGAACATCTGGATAGATGCTTTGAAAATGGGACAGAAGTACATAGCTGACCCTGCAAAAAATCCATCAAGTGAAACATTTATTCCCCTTTCACTGCAGAATGTAAATGTTTTTGCTGGTGTTGGATTGAATACCGTTCCTCTAATAAATGGCGGACAGCAGGTTTTACCGCCATCGCCCAGTACGGCCTGGGTAGCAACTACTAATATCTGGAAGATACGGGTTAAAGGAAGATTACATCAATTTCACTTATATGATTTTGATAATGAATGTCATCCACACCCAATATTTGGACATGAAGCGCAGATTTATTCGAGAAAACACGATATAGATATTCGTGATCCAGCTACTGGATCAGTTGTAGGGGACAATGATCCGATCGAATTTGAATTTACTACTGGTACTTTTATTTTTGTTCCTCCAGGTCTAAAAGGAGTGGGTGATAGACGGGAAGGAGAAATTATTGAAAACTCGATTGGAGCAATAAACGAAGGATGGTAATATGAAATTAGTTAAAATAATAATATTGTTATATTTGATGATTTATTTAACTTGTAATGTTAGTGCTTTTGAAAATGAATTCACCAACGGATCAGTATATTTTAATGAAAAACAATGTACTGTCTATGATGCTGAATTAAAAGTGGGCGAGCCAGCCACAATTAAAGCAGTAGTATACCTGAAAAAAAATGTTGATGTTTCCACAGCCATTACAGCTTCAGGTTTTGGCTTTAAAAATGTCGATCAACCATTTGAAGTGATTAAGGGTCCAAGTGAATTTACTGAGAATGCCAGGGAATTTGGACATAACGCAGGTGAAACAGTTACTTTCGAATGGATTGTACAGCCAACAGATAAAGCCGCAGGATGGACTATTCCGTTAAATATTGCTTTTAAATTCTATGATCGAGATGAGAAGGAAGGATATCCATTAGAATTCACAGCAGCCAACATCATGGTTCATGACGAACACTACTCAGGCCCCGCCCCCACCCGCACCACCACCGACCCCTCATCTACTGACCAGTCGCCGTCACAGGGGTCGCCCGGATTCGGTGTGGTAAGTGCGCTGCTGGGGATACTGCTGGCTGTTGTATACAGGGCAGGGAGGGCATGATAGACTACGCTGCAACCATGGCAGTTGATCGTAGATATGGTACCGGATTGCCGGCGGCATGATAAATTCTATGACTCGGAACAAAACATCTGGATAGATGCTGTGAAAATTGGTGATAAGTATATAGCCGTTCCATCCAGGAATTTATCAAGAGAAACATTTATTTCACTTTCACTGCATTTTATTTCGGTTTCAAATACTGAGGCGATAATTACGGCATTGACGACTTTTAAAGTGGGAAGAAACGACTTGATCAGGGCACCAATTGCTTTCAGAAATTTATCAATCTAAGGGCTTAGAGGCAAATTTTATGGACAAAAAGAGTTCAGAGGCGTGATTTGTGGTTTTAAAATGTTATGTGGGTTTTGCCAGAGGCTCAGATAATCTATCAATATTTTACAGGTGGTAACTTTTGGAAACACAAAATTTGCGTGTGGTCACGTATTCTAAAAATGTATTTATCCCAGTTACCAACATGTGCAGGAACCATTGCGGCTACTGCGGGTTCAGGCGCAGCCCGGACGACCCGCAGGCATATATTATGCAGCCTGCCCGGATAGAGGAAATACTCAAAAGTGGTGTTCAGAGCGGCTGCACCGAAGCACTTTTTACTTTTGGTGAGCGGCCTGATGAGGATGCGGGATATTTGAGGCGGCTTAAGGCTATCGGGTATGACCGCACCCTGGATTACCTCCTGGACCTGTGCCGCATGGCTATTAAGGTAGGACTGCTGCCCCACTGCAACCCTGGAGTGCTTTCATACGCGGAACTTGAACTGCTCAAACCATTAAATGCCAGTATGGGGCTGATGCTTGAGACCACTGCTCATTTGCAAGCCCATGAGGACAGTCCGGGCAAGGTACCAGATAAAAGGATAGAGAGTATTGCAAATGCCGGTAAATTGAAGATACCTTTTACTACAGGGCTGCTGGTGGGTATCGGCGAAACAGAAGATGACCGTGTCAAATCCCTTGAATTAATTGCCCGCCTGCACCGGAAATACGAACACATCCAGGAGGTCATTATCCAGAACTTCACGCCAAAACCGGGTACGGCAATGGAACATCACCCGCCCCCAAAGATTGATGAGATGATCAGGACCGTTGAACTGGCAAGAGAGATACTTCCTGATGATGTAGCTGTACAGGTGCCGCCCAACCTCATCTCGCCCGGGATGCTTATTAAGCACGGAGCGACTGACCTGGGCGGCATATCACCTGTGACCATCGATCACATCAATCCCGAACATGAATGGCCGGCGGTGGAGCAGCTTGAGCAAAAAGTGGGCATGGATGTTGTTCTCAGGGAACGTCTTCCCATCTATCCACAGTACATCAAACAAGGTTGGTCCAGTGAAGAGATACGGTCCCTGATACAGCACCTGGCCGGTGATGATGGGTACAGGAAAGTAAAAAAATGGCTGTCCTGAAAATACAGGTCTACACTGTCCTGAACATGCGGATAAAAGATTATAATGTCCATAACCAAATTAGTGATACCTATTAATCAGTGATACCTATACTACTCAACTAAATCTAACTAAATCCAATAAAACAGCAGGAGAATCAGCAATTACCCCGGAAATTTCACTTGTATTACCTGCCTATAATGAAGCACAGCGCATCCATGATACTGTAGTCACCACTGCCGATACCCTGTCCGGTATCACCAGCTCCTTCGAGATCATTATTGCAGAGGACGGCAGCACAGATGGCACCGACCGCATCGCATCCCAGCTGGCCGCAGAACTGGAATATGTGGTACACCTTCACAATGATGAAAGACAGGGCAGGGGCAGGGCGCTGAACCGGGCATTTACGGCAGCTAGTGGCAGGATATTATGTTATATTGACGTGGATCTGGCAACCGACATGGGTCACCTTGAAGAACTTATCGAGGCCATAAGGTCCGAAGGATACGATTTTGCCACTGGCTCAAGGATGATGCCTTCCAGTGATGTTAAACGCTCCGTGAAACGCGGTCTTGCATCAAAGGGGTTCAACTTTCTTACACGCAGCATGCTGGGTTCGAAACTGTACGACCACCAGTGCGGGTTTAAGGCATTCAAGCGTGAATCCCTGTTCGAACTCATGGACTCTGTAGAGGATAAGCACTGGTTCTGGGACACTGAACTGCTGGTGCGGGCCCAGAGAAGTGGTTACAAAGTAAAAGAGTTTCCAGTGAAGTGGCAGCACGGCGGGGCCACCAAGGTGGACCTGGTAAAGGATGTCATCGGCATGGGCAGCCAGATCGTGAGACTCTGGTGGCAGTTGAGTTCACTTAAATCTGGCAGATGGCAAAAGGGAATCCTTACGTTCATTCTTGCCATATTACTTTTGTTCCTTATTTTTACCCTGGTGGGTGTGGAGGATGTCTGGCAGGCGGCGGCATCGGCATCACCTCAAATGTTTGGCCTGGCAGTACTCATCTACCTGTTCTCATGGCCTGTACGCGGGATCAGGTACCAGCATATCCTGAGGCGGCTTGGTCATGACCATGGATTGAACTTTATCACAGGCAGCATATTCATGAGTCAGTCAGCCAATGTCATCCTGCCTGCCAGGATAGGCGATGTTTCCAGGGCATATATCCTTAAACGGGAGAAGGATGTACCCCTGACCACAGGGATGTCATCACTGGCAGTGGAAAGGCTGTTCGATATTATCGCTATAACGGTCATAGGCGTACTGGCGGTCCTGGTGGTGATGGCTGAAAGGGCAGTGGACAACTGGGTAATGCCCTTGATGATCTCCTCGGCTGCAGTTATAATTTTATTCTTTGTGGCTATATTTTTCATGGCATCAAGGGGAAGGAACGGTTTATCCCCGGTGGAGCGTATAATACTAAAAGTTGCAAAGCCGGGTGATTATACTGACCGGGTTGCCGGCATTGCCCGCAAATTCGTTGATGAGATATATACAATATCATCCAGTCCCAGGGACTTTATCATTGTGTTCTTTTCTTCATTAATGGTCTGGACAGTGGACATACTCACTTGCTATACTGTGCTTATCGCTTTTCCCTTCATGCACAATGCAGCATCACCGACAACGCTGACTGCCGTTGTATTCATGGCAGTTGCAGTAGGCAACCTGGCCAAGATGGTCCCGATAACGCCCGGAGCTATCGGTACCTATGAGGGTGCCCTGACTGTGGTGTTCAAGATAGCAGGAATTGCCGGGTATGTGGGGGCTGCAGCCGCAGTGATCGATCATATTATCAAGAACTCGGTGACCCTTGTGTTTGGTGCGTTATACCTGGCGCACTTTAATATCAAGTGGCATGAACTGGTAGATATAAAAGGAGAGAACGAAAAATAATTGCCGGCGTGACTTTCATGGAATGGTTTGAAATAATAAAATGGTGGCTGGTACTTGAACTAATAGGGTTTGCTGCCCTGCCGCTGACCGCCTGGATATTTGGTAACCTGAAAGACAACGGGATAGCCCTTACCAAAATAATGTGTCTGCTGTTTGTGACATACTTCTCATGGGTATTGACCCACCTGGGTTATAATTATGGAACCGTAGTCGTAGGATTATCAGTACTTATGGTACTTGCAATTTCACTGGTAATATTCTCATTCAAGGGATGTTCTTTTGACCTTAAAGCACTGGTCAGGACTGAAATACTGTTCACATTAGCGTTTTTGGTCTTTGTTACAATAAGAGCATACAGCCCCGATATCTACTGGACCGGCGGTGAGAAGTTAGTGGATATGAGCTTCATTAACATGATCCTTCGCAGTACCAGCTTTCCACCTGTGGACCCCTGGCTCTCTGGCGAGCCTATGCAGTACTATTATTTTGGATACCTTGTGGCAGCGAACCTTATCCAGCTCTCAAACGTGCTCCCCTCTATTGGTTTTAATCTTGGTGTGGCAACCATGTTCGCCCTGTCAACCACAGCAGCGTACGGCATTGGCAAGGACCTTGTCAGTAACAACAAGGTGTTTGCGTTAATTATCATGGCATTTGTTGTGATATTCGGCAATCCCGCCGGTTTTATCCAATTACTTGTGACCCTGTTCGTGCCCAAGTATCACGGTCTGTTCAATGTTCCATCAGGTGATGTCCTGGCACGACTATCTGCATACAACTACTGGCCGACCAGCAGGGTGATACCAAATACCATCAACGAGTTCCCTTATTTCAGTTTTATTCAGGCAGACCTGCACGCCCACATGATAGCTATAGCCTTCCAGTTGCTAATGATAGCCCTGCTGCTTAACCTGCTGCGAGGGGGAAAGGAATACAATATCCCGCTGTTGGCTGTCATCACATTGCTGTTAGGGTTCATGTTCCCGCTAAACTCCTGGGATTATCCTACGTATGCCATTTTCTTTGTGATGGTCCTTGCAGCATGGAGGATCAGGGTTTTTGCAAAGCTAAGTAAAAACCAGGGTTTTACAGGCCGGATTTTCAGTGTGCATCCGGTGGAACTGGCAAAGCTGGCAGTAGTGGGTGCAGTAGTTATTATTTCCAGTATTTTGTTATATCTGCCATACCATTTGCTTGCCAGTAATGTATCCCATTCACTCAGGCTTGTAACATACGGACAGACCGGAATAATATTCTACCTGGGTGTGTTTGGAATAATGCTCTTTTTCCTGTTTGTTTATTCCATCCTCAATTTCTATGATAACTATTACCCTGACATGAAAATGATACTGGGAGGTCTTGCAATCGCAATTGTGGCAGCATATCTGACCCATATCGAGATACTTATCATTATACTGCCGCTTATTGTCATGTCCATTTACCTGCTGGTAAAGGAAGAGGACCCTTCCATCCAGTTCATCTACCTGTTGATACTGCTGGGTGCCCTGCTGTCACTGTTCTGTGAGCTTTTCTATATCCAGGACTCCTTTGGCATCACTTCCCCCCAGTACATCAGGTTCAATACGGTATTCAAGATATATGTCCAGCACTGGATAGTCTGGGCACTGGCGGCAGGGGCTGTGTTCTATCACCTCTGGAACTGGGGGAAAATGGAGGATGTGAAGGATATGGGGGACATGAAGGACACAGGGAATATGGGGAATATGGAGGACATGGCTGGTGTAGCAAAGAAGGGATTTGCGATCATAGCGATCATCCTGGTACTTGCGGCAATGTCATATCCGGTATTTGCCACCTATTCCCGTTCAGGTAATTTCAAAGGCCAGCCCACCCTTGACGGTGCAGCCTACCTTAAACAGCAATATCAAAATGAGTACAATGCAATTATGTGGCTGGACAACCTTAGCGGTACCCCGGTGGTGCTGCAAAGTCCCGGACAGGCATATAAACTTAACACTCATGTGACTGCCTTCACGGGCCTGCCTACTGTACTGGGCTGGGCAGGTCATGAGAAGAACTGGCGTAACGGTGCTGATATTGTCAATGAGCGCTGGTATGAGGTGCCCAGGGTGTACACCTCCAGTGATGTTGACACTGTCAACGGGATACTTGATAAGTACAATGTGGAATACATCTATGTTGGTGGTGTGGAGGCCGAGCGCTATGGCGGTCATGATGCCAGGAAGCTATTCATGAACAACCAGGACAGGTTCAGGCTGGTCTACTTTAATCCGAATGTTCATATTTATCAAGTGGTGAGACCTGTTGATCGAGGATGAAAAACCAGTCTCACCTGTAAGCAGGCTTACCGAGCCAAAGACCATCGTTTCATTTGCTGTGGCTGCAGTGGTGCTTTATTTCCTGTTCTCAAGGATAGAATTTGACAGGATACTGGAGGTCATCGGGGACGCCCGCCCGGGTTATATTGCAGTGGCTGCAATCATGTATTTTGGTTCGCTACCCATAAGGGGCGAGCGGTGGAGATTGCTGCTTAATAATATAGGTGTCAGGGCGGGACTAAAGGATGCAAGCGAGATATTCCTGCTGTCCTGGTTCGCCAATACCCTGGTCCCTGCCAAGATGGGGGATGTGTACCGCGGATACCTTGCAAAGAAAGCATGGAACGTATCCATCTCAAAGTGTTTCGGGACCGTGTATGTGGAGCGCATCTATGATGTACTGGTGCTGGTCATCCTGATGGGGGTATCCAGTATCATGGTGTTCGGGACTGACATCCCGCAGGCGATCAGGGTATCCCTGGCCCTTGGATTTGCTATTCTGGTACTGCTGATATCGATAGTGGTAGCCTTTTCATCAGGAAAGACCACTATTGCCAACAAACTGCCGTCAAAGATACAACCAATGTTCACACAGTTTGCTGAGGGGCTGCATGAATCAGCAGGCAGGAGTTCTGTTGTGCTGATAATCCTGTATACTATACTTATCTGGGGTATGGAGGTCGCACGGTTGTATTTTGTGGTGGAATCGCTGTCCCCGCTGCATAATATTCACATCGGCCTGTCCCTGATTGTGTTTGTTGCGCTATCGGCAGCCCTTGTATCTGCTCTTCCTATCACACCCAGCGGCCTGGGTGCAGTGGAGTTCGCCATTGTGGGCGTGTTCGTACTGGTTGGGGTGGATGCGGGCGTGGCGGCGGGGATTGCCATACTGGACAGGGCCATAAGTTACTGGGGATTGATGGCGGTGGGGGCTGTTGTGTATATGTTGAGCGGGAAGAAGTAGTCGTGAATCGCTGAGTCTGGCAAAGAAGAACCAGCCACCGATCTGGAAGATTCGGAGGGAGCCACCTGCGTTTTTTTACTTATGGACAGATGGGAATACATCCTTCCAACTCCATCGAAAATGTTCGTTTACTATCCTAAATGACTGTTCTAGCATGTTGAAGTGCTTTTTTTGCATCATCTACATCTATATTGATTTGAACGTTATATTCTTCTAATAGATCCAGATATTCAGAAATGGAAAGTTTTGCAATCTTTGCACCCAGACCTAAACTTACCTTCCTTTGCTTATACAATTCTATTGATTTCATTTTCCTGCCTTCATCTATTAATTCACGCAGCATTTTTGATCTATTTACGCCCATAAATTCTGTTATGAACTCTAGGTCCTTTGCTGGTTCATACCTGATTGATATTATCACGGGCATTTCACCTCCTGCTTAAAATAATCATATACTTTTTTTGAGTATCTTCCATAAGCATTTAATTTCTGTAAATATTCACATGCTTCTATGTGTGTCAATATACCTTTTTCAAACATTCTCGTAATAATAGCTAAAGCGTTGACGAATGGGATATCAAATAGTTTGCATAACTTAATCAGTTCCCCATCATCAGTCAAGATCGCTTTTGCGCCACACTCATTATATAAAACGAATGCTTCGGCTTCTCCTTCGTGCATCTTGAATTCTTTTAAGACATTTTCCGTGCTTGATCTTATTCTTCTCACTACAATATGGTTGTCTTTGATTTCTTTTTCCAATATTTTTGAATCAAATGTATCCCCTGCTATAATTTCCTTTTCCACTTCGCTTGGAATTGTTATCACCCCAAACACATCGATAAATTTACGCATAATTCCTACTTTTGCAAGAAGAATTAGAGTTGAAGCATTTGAAACGATCATAATACATTTGTATACATTTGTAATCAGATAAAGTTATCTGTTAAATTTAGGATCACCATATTTATATTTCTTCCTACAAATTACAAAAATCCCTTTTGCTTCGCTGAACAGCTAATTTGACATGGGCGCAGGCTGCCGAATCGCAACCAGGGCGTGGTAAAGGGGTAAAATGGAAAGTGGCTACCAGCAAGACTTGAGCAAATATTCACCCATTTTGCCGAGGGGCTGCATGAATCAGCAGGCAGGAGTTCTATTGTGCTGATAATCCTGTATACTATTTTGATATGGGGAATGGAAGCCGCCCTACTGTACTTTGTGGTGGAATCGCTATCCCCGCTGCATAATATCCACATCGGCCTGTCCCTGATAGTGTTTGTTGCACTTTCGGCATCCCTGGTATCTGCTCTTCCCATCACACCCAGCGGCCTGGGTGCAGTGGAGTTTGCCATTGTGGGCGTGTTCGTGCTGGTTGGGGTGGATGCGGGCGTGGCGGCGGGGGATTGCTTTACTTGACAGGGCTATAAGTTACTGGGGATTGATGGCGGTGGGGGCTGTTGTGTATATGGTAAGCGGGAGGAAGTAGTCGAGAATCGCTGACCCTGGCAAAGAAGAAACAGCCACTGCCCCGGAAAATTCGGAGGGAGCCTCATGCACTATGACAGGTACTCACGTCAGTTGGAGCCGCTTTATGGCTACTATGCCAGCTATCCTGAATCCATTCTGCTCATAATTTAAAAATTTTTTGGATATTGTTCATTGATTATTATGAGATTGTCGGAAAAGCCTACTTTTCGAATATTTCAGCTTTGCTGTCTAAACGTGACCGGGCGCAGCATAGTGATTTAGTTTTAACAATATTTCTGGAAGTTTCAATTTAGGCGCTTTTCGGGTACTTTTCAGACAATCTCATTATATACCAATCTCTCATATTACCTTTTATATGAATTCTAATGTGGAAATTGTTGATGTGGATGAAAAAGGTATCATGCCTCTGCCTCATAAGATATGTGAAAAAATCGGCATCCACCCACACGATAAATTAATTATTGGAGTGGAAGATGAGACATTGGTCATATCAAAACAAAAGAGAAGCGTATTTGACCTACAACATAAAGAAGTGGTTGTAGGTACCCTTAAACAGGCATTGATCTTTGAGCAGAAAATGGATCAAGCAGGTAAGAAAGATATGCCGGTGTAAGATTTGTAAAAGAATTTCCTTTTAGATTCAATCTTCTCTTTAAACTCTATAACCTGTCAACGTAAAAGAAGTGAAACAAGTTAATTTTTCAGACCCTTCTGCTAAAAATTCGCTCCAATCTTTCTCTGTGTTTTTCATAATCTTTATTAGATTCACATTCGTTTTTAATTTCATCCGGTTTGGGAATTTTCACACCCATTTTTCCAAATGCTTCCTCATATTTGTTCAAAATGGCGATTAATTCTTCTTCTGATTCGATTGGACCCAGGTCGTATTCGTCTCCAAACACGATTTTTCTAAATCTGGGAATAACAGTGCCATTAAATTTATCAGTAAATCTCTCCTTTTCATATTCATCATACAAGTCTTCACAAAACTTCTGGCAATGTTGGAATATTTTAGAAGGTATTTCAAATGGAAATTCCTTTGAAGCTTGCTTTAAACTTGTGCTTACAAGTTTGACAAGTCTAGACCTTATTCTATTTTTTGATCTCATTATGTAGCTAAATTCTGACTCAATCAATTGTTTAAATAAATCATAATCTTCTAGATTTTTGCTTACTTGAGAAAGTATATACTTAACCGTATTTCCAAATATTTTGTTTGACGACTTCTTTGGTATTAGCAACTCTGCATATGGAATAGTAACAGCAGCTACTCCGTGGTCTTTCTCTATCTCAAGATTTTGCATTTCAAGTAATTGAATCTTCAATATGAGTAAAAAAGTCTGGATATCTGTTAAGCATATCGATAATGCTAGACTCAATGCATTCTTGTACACATTCAATGCATCTTTCATAAATTTTGTTTTTTCATCTTTTGAAACATCAAGAAATCTTGAGATTGTCGGATAAGCCCTCAAGTTAATCCCAAATCCGTCCATTTTTTCATGAATTCCAGGATTTTTCAGAAAAAATCTGATTTTTTCACCAAA
>Ga0255444_1013_pt1 | contig 24158 bp, 27 predicted proteins | sample ANMaggSeSYBR02I8_FD_182664 | JGI IMG/M metagenome (GOLD analysis project Ga0255444, IMG submission 182664) | Sediment cell enrichment communities from methane seep in Santa Monica Basin, California, United Staets - ANME aggregate JGI... | ecosystem: Environmental > Aquatic > Marine > Cold seeps >...
TTCTTTCCTGTTTTACCATCATAGAATACTTCTTTGCCTGTATGGGAATAACCCGCACGTTTCAGGTCAAGCCTCAGGTCATCTTCGGATTCCCCTGAGAATGGAGTGGCGTTGATACGCCTGCCTTCAAGACTGCCCACCTTGCCTCCGATCATCTCAAGTACATGTGCCACAGTCATCCTTGAGGGGATAGCATGGGGATTGATCACAAGGTCGGGGACCATCCCTGATTCCGTGAATGGCATATCTTCAAATGGCTGTATCAGTCCAAGCACACCTTTCTGTCCGTGCCTTGATGCGAACTTATCACCTAGTTCCGGGATTCTCTGGTCCCGTACCCTGACCTTTGCCAGCCGGGCCCCGTTTACGCTCTCAGTAAGAATAACTGCATCCACAATGCCCATTTCATTTGAACGCATGGTTACGCTGGACTCGCGTCTCTGCTGGGGACTAAGACCCAGTTCAGTGGGCTCTTCAAGGAACCTGGGTGGACTGGTCTTCCCGATAAGTACATCATTGTGATCTACAATGACCTCAGGATTGACAATACCATCCTCATCCAATTGGGAATACACTTCTGGTCCGCGTGCTCCCCTTACTTCCTGGTCAGGAATCTCGAACTTATCCTCCTGCCCTCCGGGATAGCGCCTCTCCTCACCTCCAAGAGTTCTGAAGAAATGACTTCTTCCAAGACCACGTTCTATACTACCCTTATTAACGACCAGGGCATCCTCAATATTATATCCTTCATAAGAAAGTACAGCAACAACAAAGTTCTGGCCTGCTGCCCTTTCATCGAACCCTATCACATCCGAGGTCTGGGTGTGCACCATTGCTTTTTGGGGATAATGCATTAAATGTCCCCTGGTATCGGGTCGTAATCTCAAGTTTGCTACCGGCACTCCGAGGCATTGCTTAACCATACCTGCACCCATAGTGTTCCTGGGTGAAGCATTGTGCTCAGGGAACGGGATCATGCCGGTACAGATACCAAGTATAAGGGATGGATCGATCTCAAGATGAGTATGTTCCGGTGTAATATCGGCTTCATTCACGGCAACAAAACAGTTCTCTTCCTCCTCGGCATCAAGATATTCAATTAATCCCATCTTAACCAGGCCATCGAACTCGATCTCCTTGTTCTTTAGTAGCTCTATATGTTCCTCTGTTAACAGGGATTTTCCGTTCTCAACAATAATAACCGGTCTTCTGGCTCTGCCATCATCACTATTTATAATTATTTCGTGAGTTTTTGGGTGGAAGGTCACATTTACCTGTATGGGTATTGTACCTGCCCTGCGCATCTGCTTGACATTGCTGACCAGTTCTTCAGGATTGTCATGATTACCAAGTAGTTCCCCGTTTAAGAATACTCTTGTTTTATTCAAAGGATTCACGCCCCTTCGTTATACTCAACTTCCTCTTCCATAGCTTCAAGCTCAGTGGCATAAGTGTCATATGTCTCTTCCAGATTCATGGTATGTGGTGCCACATGTACCACATTCAGGTTATACAGTGTCTGTTTCAACCCATTTACATCAAACACATCGGTCGATACCTCTACCATTTGGGCAAAGTTCTTCACCAGCCCGCAGTTAGGTCCTTCAGGCGTTTCCGATGGACATATGCGGCCCCACTGGGTGGGATGAAGGTCCCTTGCCTCGAAATGGGGCTGTGCCCTGGAAAGGGGAGATATCACCCTGCGAAGGTGTGAAAGGGATGCCATGTAATCTATACGGTCCAGGAGTTGGGATACGCCTGCCCTGCCTCCGACCCAGTTACCAGTGGCCAGCGGGTGGCCCAGTCTCTCTGTAAGTACATCAGCCCTGACCACAGTTATCACATTGAGGTCACGGTTACGCATATTTGCCCGCTCAAGCTGGTACTTTACATCCCTTGCCAGCCTGTTGAAAGATACCCTGAACAGGTCTTCCATCAAATTTCCGCTAAGTTTGAGACGTTTATTGGAATAATGGTCCTTATCATCCGGACGTCTCCGTCCCAGTGCCAGTTCAAAGCAGGCCTCTGCCATCCGGCCCAGGTACTGGGCTTTCACGATCCTGTGCGTCTGGTCATTACCCAGGTGCGGCAGAAGGTACCTGTCGATCACATAATTTGCTCTTTTTATCTGGTATTCCCCTGTCTGGCCGGCGGCAACCCTGTTACCCACTTTTTCCATAGCCTCTTCACAGGTATGGGCTTCGGCTTCCTCCAGGTTTTCCATCATGAACTTCACTACTTCAGGGTCGAATGAGACTGTATTTACGATATCCTCATCAGTCTCAATTCCAAGGGCCCGCATTAATGTAACAAAAGCCAAACGTCCTGAAATGGACGGGAAACTTACTTCAATGATGGCCTTACGACCACGTTCGACAACGGCCAGTGCCCTGTATCCCCTACGTTCACTGAACACCTTTGCAACCTCGATCCTGTCACCGTAACGTTCCTCGAACTCCACCAGTATCTTATTAGGAGCCAGGTCTTCCAGGGTCATCAGGACCCTCTCAGTTCCGTTCACAATGAAATAGCCACCAGGGTCCAGCGGGTCCTCCCCCACCTCTATCATTTCATCATGGGTCATATCGACCAGATTGCAGCCTTTGCTCATCAGCATAATGGGAAGCTGACCGATAATAGCTTCCACTGGTTCATGTTCTGTATCCCCCTGGACGATGGTCATCTCAAGATGTATTGGGGCCGAGTATGTTATATCCCTTAATCTTGCATCATTTGGGTATAGCATATCCTGGGCACCGTCGGCTTCTTTTACCAAAGGATTGCCAACCCTGATCTCTCCGAGTTTCACATATGTATCTTCTATATCAGTCTCAATGACCCCTTGTTCATTGATGACCTTCTGCATTCCGTAATCCAAAAAATCATTGAATGATTCTATATGGTGTCGGACTATCTTATCCCGCGTAAAGTATGCCCGGGATAATATTTCTCTATTTAACACAGCTTTGCACCTTCCTGGTTTAAGTAAAACGGATTTTTAGACAGTTTGATGTTCATCTGTCCGGTTATTCAATTACCAGTCTGTAGAATTCGGCCTCTCCCGCAGTCTTGCTGGTTCGTATAATCTTGACTATATCGCCGACCTGGCCCCCAATTTCCAGGATCACCGGTTCCTTGACCTTTATTTTTGGCAATTGCTCTTTATCAATGTTATATTTTTTTAAAACCTGGCTTGCCTCATTCTCTGACAGTAATAGATGATGGGGCACTATATTATGATCTAATAAACTGAAACTTTTCGTACCTTTCATTACTTTATTCATCCCCTTAAATATCTGAAAAACGGGCTCGGAGGGATTTGAACCCCCGACCATCTGGTATCTTCCGATGCATGGATATTTTCCATACACCTTAAAAGCCAGGTGCTCTGCCTGTCTGAGCTACGAGCCCACCGATGGACAGCGGTAGCTATGTCTAAACCTCTTACAAAATTTAGGCACAAATTTTTTCTACCGAACAATTCTTCACCGATTTGGATATGGTACTTCAGGATGCTATGCAGGCGTACCGCTCCATTAAGGAATGCATTGGATTTAAACCTTTCCTTTGTTTGACATATTATGTATCTAACTTTTTAAACCTAAACTAACTTTATTAATGATAGTTAAATATTGCTATGACTGTTGAATATTTAACTTTATCCTTTGTTACTTATGTCCTCACTCTTTACACTTGAATTTTCAGGCATGGTGCTTTTAGGTATGGTGCCTTCTGGTTTGTTGCTTCCAACCAGCTTTTCGTGCTGGATTTTTTTCTTCTTCCTGTAATAGCTAAGAGGATGCCCAATATTCCTGCATATTTCATCTTTATTGTAACAGTTACCATAAGTTATCATGGTCGTGCACGATGGAGGTTTGTAGGAAGTGCCTGTCGAGCCCGCAATATGATCTACCTGGTAATGCGTCATCTCCTCATTGAAATCAGGTGAGACATTGAACATCTGTACTACCTGGTCCACAGACAGGCCAATGTTCAGTAAAAAGGATGTCAGGGCAAACCTGGCCGAATGGGCAAGGTTGACACCACCCTGGGCACTGGAAAGGAGATGTACGATACATGGAGGGAAATCCCCTGGCTCAACTTGGCCAAACCCCTCCTCATCAAACTCCTTCTTGATCTCTTCCAGGCAGGTCTTGATCTCTTTGATATCGTCGGCCATGGCCTGGCAGAACATATCGGGCACATCCAGTGGAAGTGCTTTCGAGATACGGACCCTGACGGCCTCCTGCAGCAGTCTGGCATACTGTTCCTTGGTGATGTTCACGTATCCGGATTCCAACCTGCGGTTCACCAGCTTCCATTTCAGCGCCCGCATTCCAGCGGCTCCCCTGATATAATCTGTAAAATGGATTCTGAAACCCTTATCTATAATACTGGCATTGATGTTGAAATCCCGGCCGATCTCAGTCAGGATATTATCATCTTCTTTTCCCATCCTGGAATTTGCAAACTTTGCCTCTGCAAGAGCATACCGCCTGATAAGAAAAGCATCATCTATACATGAGACAAGTATCCTGGCAATGGGATATGATAAAAGTTCGGGTGTGGCCAGTCCCATATCTTCAGTCTTAATCTCTCCTTTAATGGCCTGGATGACCCTTGATTTAGCACGGCTGCGTGCCATGCCGTATCCGCGTGATACAAGGATTTCATCTATAGTGGAATCCATCCCTGCAACATATTCAGCTGCTTTTGTTAAAAATGGATATTCAGATAGTCTTGCTTCATCCATTGCAAATATTAATCAGATTCGATCCTCGGTGCCAGAAGATAGTTTACTTCGCCATTCCCGCCAGCGATCTGGAATTTTATCATTGTTGGGAAATCCTTGCCCAGTTCTATAGTGACTTCATTTGCCTTGCCTGCTGACTTGACCATATCTGAAAGGTAATCCAGTGAGAACAATGAGCGGGCATCTCCGGGTTCAAGACTAATAAGCTGGTCCTTGGTCATATCAAGCCGCATCCGGTCCGAGTCACCTTCTGCTTCAAGATAGAATATTTCGCCATCTATTCCCATACCCATATGGTCGGATACCTTTTCAGCGGCCTTGACGGCACGTTTCAGGTCATTGCCAGACAGCACAATGCGGGCAGGAAGTTCCAGTTGTGGTACCTTTGGTTCCTTGCGAATAGAAGCAGGATCAAGCAGCGATATCTTATAGGTCAGGCCGCTCATCCCGATCACAAGTTTGTGGGATTCTTCATCCAGCTCTATTTCCACGGTCTCTGCTTTTTCAGCCATACCCAGGATATCGTTCAACCGGTTCAGGTCCACACCCAGTTCGCCTTCGGTGGCCGTGAACTCTTCAAAAGCAGCGGATTTCAGGTTAAGTGTGATCATTGCCACATTGGCCGGATCCACTGCCTTTACCGACATCCCGTCAGGAGTCAGGTTGATCTTGGCTTCGTCAACAATACTTGAAACGGCTTCAATGGTTTCTTTGAGTTTTTCAGATTCTATAATTCCCTTGAACATTTACTGCCTCCATCCTTTAAGGGGATATGTGATAGCGATATTTCATAATCATATGCGATTATGAGTTATAAGAATTTCTAAATTATTTAAGTCCATTGAGTATTTTGCTTAACCTTGTTTTGTTATCTCTCTAAATATAGAGGCAATCCAACCAGCTCTATTATTTAGCACTTCTAATAGAGACTGCTCACATAATCAAGCTCACTGGGCCTGAAATAACATCATATGAATTTGTAGCCCTGGTTTAGTCCAACTGGATGTCAACAAAACCGTAAATCCTGGAAGTCACTTTCACGGTAAAATTGAGGGTTCACCTATCCAACACTTCGAACAACCCCTTAAAATGCGAGTCGAAAGTGATGATCTTCCCTATATTCTCTTGCTGCATTACTGCCATGGTAGTTGCATCAGTGAAACTGACCCCCTTATCAAAGAGCCTGAAAAACAATTCCCTTGCCTGCTCCAGGATGATCCCGTCAATGTTGATCATCTCGATGCGCGGTGAGCGCATCACATCAGAAATATCCTCTGTCACACCCTTATTTCCCGTACGCACCATTGCAAGTGTCAGGGCTTCGTCATAGATATAATCTGTAGTAAAGATAGTACCAAACTCCCCCTTCAGGGCACTGCGTACAAGTTCGTCCGCCGAACTGTGGTAGACATCCTTTTTATTCCTGTAGGCCATGAAGGCTCCGGTATCAATAAATACAGCCATTGCCCCGGCCCTCAATTATACAGGTATTCATCCACCTTAGAAGCGTCGGTCTCTTCACCCCAGTCTATGGCCCCGCTCCATGCCGGATCATCCTTCAGCGCAGGCAGTTTTTTTAAAAGCTCTTTTTCATGCAGCAGGGCATAATCCGAGATCTTATCAAGCAGGTTTTGAAAGGATATCTTCCTGCCTGTGGTGATGGTGAATTTAGATTGCAGGACATCCAGTTTTTTTTTTGTGCTGTCTTTTACTTTTATGCTTGTGTACATAGACATCTCCAGTTTAAAAGTAGAATCTTCTGCTATATAATATTTCGTTCTTTACAATATCTGGCCTACCTGTCGATAGTCAAACGTTGCGCTGGCACACCCAACCGCAGCAGAGCTGCGGGGTATAACGATTAAGATAAAGAGATTAATAGCATATAATCACATAAACATAAGAATAAGAATAAGAAGGTGATTTATAGATGTCGACAGCAATAAAAGAAATGGATAGAGTCGAACTGATTAACCTCCAACGACTGGCTCACATCTTAAAAGGGCTAAGTGTAGCAGAGTCTGAAACTTTAGAAATCCTTTTGGATAAAGAGGCTTTCAGATGCATCGATCGGTCTCTTGAGGAGCTGGAAAAAGGAGAGGGAATAGAAATGGACATGATATGAAATAATAAACGGTTGCCAGTAAGAACATATTTAATTAAAGGAGTTACAAATAGCATAAATGAGGTGAGATAATGAAAACTATAAATTATACTGCAAAAGTGTTGCCTGATGGGCATATATCACTACCTTACAAGATTAAAGAAGCGATGGGTCTTGCAGTTGATAGTGTGGTGAAGATCACATTAGAAAGAGATGTGCGAAAAGAGAATGCAATGGAAGCATTTGGTGTCTGGTCCGAAAGAAAGGAGATTAAAGGCGGAATAGAATATGTTGATGACATAAGGAGCGGATGGGATAAGAGAACGAAGAGGATCGATAATGTATAGAACCCGGTTCCTTGTTGACACGGATATCATTATCAATTATCTGAAGGGTGGGGAAAATGCCAGGAATTTTCTTATGAGGATTATTGATGAGAGTGTATTGGGGTTCTTTTCGGTCATAACTGAAGCTGAACTGTTATCCGGTTCAAGAAATGCTGACGATGAATGCGCTATTTATTCAATACTGGATTGTATGGAAGCGATTGAGGTTGAAAGGAATATTGCTGTCACTGCCGGAAAGTTTAGACAGAAATATTATACTACTTATAGGACTGAACTTCCTGATGCTATAATTGCAGCAACGGCCGCTGAATATGAACTCATATTGGCTACTGCTAATGAAAAGCATTTTAATATGTTTAAAGAAATTGAAGCTGAATATATAAAAGAACTTTAAGTTCGTGTGAATCAGTATCAGTACGTTGGCAATTTGGATTTTAAGATTGAGTTATTTATATTTTTAAAGCCAGGGAGTCACTCCTCGCTCTTTTCACATACCCCTCCACTCCCAGGCTCATAGCCAGCAGATATCCCAGGCTGGCACTATATTCCTCCATTCTCTATCTCCGAACCCAGGCTACTCGAAACACTAATGCTGGCTGCTGGTCAGGTGTACAGGGGAGCAGCGGGTGAAGTGCAACTAAAGTGTAGTTTTTGCATGTAAAGCACTCACCGCAAAGGTCGCAAAGTGCGCAAAGACATTGTTACCTTTACTTTGCGTCCTTTGCGTTCTTTGTGGTGTAATATTACATAACTTATATATTTTAACAGCCATAACAACACTCCACTCCCCCTTCCTCATCCACTCCCGCCAGCACACATGATATTAAGATTATTGATATGTCAGTAAGTAGCGATCACATCCATCTTTTTGTTCAATGTCCGCTAAAGTATTCCGTAAGTCTTATTGCTAAGAAGCTAAAAGGTAGAACCAGTAGGACATTACGGCAGTAATTCCCTGAACTGAAAAATTGGTGTAAAAAAGTCTCTGGGCAATAAGCTGCTATCATGGAAGTGTTGGGCATGGCTGGGAAGTTGTTGAGAAATATATTGACGGACAAGATAGAAAATCGTGATGCGGAGTATTATAAACAGGCCCTGGACTTAAGTCCGGGGTATAGGTGACTTGTGAGATGGAAAGTTCATGCTCGGGTTTGGAAGAATTTAAAACATCAATTTTTTAAAAAAATGATTCAACATGAATGATTAGGAGTATCAAAATTGTTCATGTTAAAAAATTCAGTAAGTTGTTTATACAAGTTTCTTAAAGGTTTATGCGGGAATACCTAACTTATGGAAGACCATCTGTATGCATCAGATTAATTCCAAGAAAGTAGTCGAAAAATAGATTACAGAATACAAAAGTATAATAATAATAACATGATTAATCCAAAGGTTTTCATTAGCTACTCCCATGATTCGCAAGATCATATAAATCGAGTATTGAATCTTTCAAATCGCCTTCGAAATAGTGGGATTAATTGTAACATCGATCAATATGAGATTTCCCCACCTGAAGGGTGGCCCAGATGGATGGCTAATCAAATTGAAGAGGTTGACTTTGTTCTCGTGATATGCACAGAAAACTATGAGAACCGATTCAAAGGAAAAGGAGAAACTGGAAAGGGTCACGGAGTGAAATGGGAAGGTGCAATCTTAATCCAAGAGCTATATGATGCTGGAACTCAGAATACTAAATTCATTCCTGTGATATTCTCCGCAGATGATTCGGCCCACATTTCATTACCTCTTAGTAGCGCAACACATTATGAGATTAAATCTGAAGATGGCTATAAAGCTCTTTATCGTCATCTTACCAACCAACCCCACACCGTAAAGCCTGAATTAGGGGAAATACAATCAATGCAACCACGTGAGTGCAAACAAGACTTTCTTGATACCAACTGGAATATCCCCTATTCGCGTAATCCTTTTTTCACTGGTCGAGACAATGTTTTAGATCAACTACATAAAAAACTAACTTCTACTAAATCAGTAGCTTTGTCGCAACCAATGGCAATCAGTGGATTAGGTGGAATTGGCAAGACACAGACAGCAGTTGAATATGCATATCGATACCATGAAGAATACAAAGCTGTTCTTTGGGCTAAGGCCGATTCATATGAATCACTTATCTCAGATTATTCTTCCATTGCAGAATTATTGAATCTACCTGAAAAGAATGACAAAGACCAAAACCTCATAATTATTGCTACGAAACGTTGGCTGGAAGAAAATTCAGGTTGGTTATTAATTTTAGATAATGCGGATGATCCTAAAATTATTGAAGATTTCTTACCTCTCAAGCCAAAAGGGTATATTTTTCTTACTTCACGATCACAGTCTTTTGAAAATATTGGAATTTCAAATCCAGTCGAACTCGAAAAAATGCTGCCAAGCGAAGCTAAAGAGTTTTTTTTGAAACGCTCTGGACGTATTAAACTTAAAGCTACTGAGATTGAAGCAATTGAGAGTATTGCGCAAGAACTTGATTACCTGCCTCTTGCTATGGAACAGGCTGGGGCCTATATTTTTAAAATAAAATGTAGCTTTCAAGATTATCTTTCTAGTTATCGCGAACGTGGTTTGAGATTGCTAGAAAAATTCCCCGCATCAACTGGCAAATATCCAGAATCAGTAGCAACAACTTGGTCGTTAAATTTTGAACAAGTTATGCAAAAATCCATCGCTGCAGCAGAACTGCTATATGCAAGTGCTTTTCTTGAACATGATAATATCCCATTTGAAATTATTTCCAAAGGAGCCAATGAACTTGGTACAGCGATTGCATCTTCCCTTGATAATATTGAAAATGACCCTCTTGTTTTAGATGAGGTTTTTGAACCGCTTATTCAATATTCACTTATTAACCGCGATTTTGCTATACATACATATAGCATCCATCGACTTGTGCAGGAAGTACTCAAGGATCGGATGGATGTACCGACACAAAGACTGTGGAGTGAACGTGTCGTTAAAGCTACAAGTTGGGCCCTTCCCGAAGTTGAATTTTCATATTGGTATCTTTGCAATCAATTGTTGCCTCATGCTCAGAAATGTATTGATCTAATTGAAAAATGGAACTTAGAATCACAAGAAGCTGCTAAACTATTAAACGGAGCAGGATGTTACTTGCGGATACGTGTTCGTTTTAATGAAGCTGAAATATTTTTAAAACGAGCATTGGATATCAGAGAAAAAATACTGGATGGAAATCATCCAGATATAGCTAAAAGTCTTAATAGTATAGCTGGACTCTATGTGGACCAAGGGAAATATGCTGAAGCTGAGCCACTTTATAAGCGGGCATTAGATATAAGGGAGAATGTGCTGGAACAGGATCATCCAGATATAGCTAAAAGTCTCCATAATTTAGCTGGACTTTATAGGAGGCAGGGAAAATATGACAAAGCTGAGCCACTTTATAGGCGTGCATTAGAGATTAGGGAAAGAATATTGGAGCCAGATCATCCCGATATGGCTACAAGTCTCAACGATTTTGCTATACTTCTTGAAGAACAAGGAAAAAATGATGAAGCTGAGCCACATTATAAACGTGCTTTGGAAATTTTTGAGGAAGTATTGGAATCAGACCATCCAGATGTAGCTACATGCCTCAATAATTTAGGTGGTCTATATTCTAGAAAAGGAAATTATGATGAAGCTGAACCACTTTTAATACGTGCATTGGGTATTTTTGAAAATGTACTTCAACCGAATCATCCAGATGTGGCTATATGCCTCAATAATTTAGGTAACCTCAACAGAAAACAGGGAAAATATGATGAAGCTAAAACACTTTTTAGCCGTTCATTAGAAATTTCTGAAAAAGTACTAGGGCCATACCATCCAGATGTTGCTGATTACCTCAGTAATTTAGGTGGTCTATATTCTGATGAAGGGAAATATGCTGAAGCTGAGCCACTTTATAAGCGGGCATTGAATATCAGAGAGAAATTAAAGGAGCCTGAACATCAAGATTTAGCTGTGGCCCTTAATAATTTGGCACAGGTTTACTTAGATCAAAGGAAATATGCAAAAGCTAAACCACTTTTTGTTCAAGCAATAGAAGTAATAGAAAAATCATTAGGGAAAGAGCATATATTTGTCTCAAAATACCTAATAAACTATGCTAATTTTCTACGACAGATCAGGAGAGATCGTGAAGCAATAAAAATTGAACGGCGTGCTAAAGCTATTCAAAGTAAAAATATAAATAATTGAAAAGAAAGTCGTAAAATAAATCAATGAGATTTTTTATTTTTAATTAGTGAATTGCGACAAGTAATCAATTCAACTAATTAAGTAACTATTCAGCCTTCCTTAAGACCGGATGCCGATGACGAAAATCAGCTTATTTGTGTCTATGGCGATACATTTTTTAGTTTTTAATACTGAGTCTACGTCCATCGATTCCAAAGGCATTTGACAATTGTGTGCAATTATCTATTTGTAGACTATTCAGTCTACCGATAACGTTTATGTATGGCTGAATAGTTACCTAATTAAAATCTTTGGAGTTATTCTACTGTACTAGCTAAAAATATGAATATTTCGACAATTTGATGACAACTAATCTCGAGCATCCACATCGATGCCTCGGATTTTGCGCAGCAATCCGGGGTTGTTGACTATGGGTTTATGTAAAAAATGAAAAGACTTTACAAAAAACTTATATCGTTTAATTTTTATTATGACTTTGGTAATTGTATGAAATTATTTTCACATCGTTATGGCTATAAACCAGTTAAAGATGTAATCCAAATCAAGAGCATGGACGACGAACTACGTATTAAGTTATGGAATGCTTTCACACTATCCTATTGGGACAATATAAAATATCGCTGGACATTTGAAAGTACAAAATATGGGAAGAATTCAGAAAAATGTATGGTTTTATTAATTAAAATATTATGGCACTATTATTATAAACAACCACTTGATGCATTAAGTGATAATTGGAAATCAATATATAACGAAATAAGAACATCTTTTTTCAATTGTAAATGTAATGAAGTTTATGATTTTATAGAATTTATTGTTAAGACCCACTCTGATAATAATATAAATTTAAAATTTATGGAATTCTGCAATGATATTTTAGAACAAGAATTGTCTGCTTACCGTTTTGTTGGAGGCAAGATTACACAAATAACTTCTGAAACTGAAATTGCTGAGATAGAAGAAGCGTTGGAGGCTTCAGACTCATGGAGACCTGTGGATATTCATTTAAAGACAGCATTGGATTTACTTCTAGATAGAAAATCTCCAGATTATAGAAATTCTATTAAAGAATCAATAAGTGCAGTAGAGGCAATTTGCAGAATAATAACAAAAAATGATAAAGCGACATTAGGAGCTTGCCTAAAATCGATGAAGAAAGATAATAAAATTAAAATACATCCTGCTTTAAGTGATGCATTTAATAAATTGTATGGTTATACAAGTGGGGCTGATGGAATACGCCATGCATTGTCAGATGAGCCCGATTTGGATTTTGAAGATGCAAAATTTATGATAGTGTCATGCTCTGGATTTATCAATTATTTGATATCCAAATCATCAAAAATAAACTAAATCAAATATAAACATAAATTATTTCCCAAGCCCGAGCACCCACCTGATGCCTCGGACTTTGCGAAGCAATCCGGGGTCGTTGACATAAGAGAAAGGTGATAAGCGCCGAGGGGGAGATTCGAACTCTCGAGGGGAACCAAGCCCAAAGAGAACGGAATGGTTAAGGGTTAAAGGTTAACGGGAGTTATTTAGAACTTTAAGCCATTAATGGTTGTCAAAATCGTTATATTTGGTATTTAATTCCATAGAAACATATACTTCAAAAATTGTCTGGATAATTGGGTCATCAACTTCAATAACTCTTGCATTCATTTTTGAGACTTTTTCTTTCTGTTCAAAGAAGATATTTCTAAAATTTGAATCTGATTCAAGTGCTTTTCTGGTTTTATTAATGTCAATGTTTTTTCCTTTAGCGATTTCTTTTGCTAAAATGAACGCAAAAGTTGCACTATTATTTATTGAACTCTTACGACCATGTTCCTGAATTCTTGCCTTCATCCGATTAGAACGACCAACGTATATTGGTTCATTATTTTCATAAAATACATAAATTCCCTTATTTGGAATATCGTCCAAACTATTCCGCTGTCTTAAAGGAGAATCTACCAGTTGTTGCATCATATCAGAAAACTGATTAATTATATCTTCAAATTTGGCGTTCATTTTTACCTCGTTTAATCTACTTGGTTTAAAAATATACTATGTAATTTAAGTTTTACTAATTAGTGATGGGAAAATGAATGGAATATTAACATTAAAGATATTGAAAGAGGTGACGAACCAGGGGGGGTGCGGTGAAGTTCAGCATCTTATTCGGACATTATTTAGATATGATTTTAAAAATACGATTTGGCATGCTTGACGTTTATGATTTTTATAATCTATACATGCATCATTTATCATATCCCCGGAATTTTCTATGGTCAATTGTTCATTCATTAGATTAAGATAATCCATAGTTCCTTTTTTATTAACGGTTCCATTGAAAAATGGGTTCCCTGGAGATGGATGTGGAATCCAGGTAACAAATTTTGTTTTTTTATCCAATATATGTGATTCAAAGTCCACCCATGAAACATTGGGGAATTTAGATTCATAGATTTCTCTTAGCTTTTGATATTGTTTTTCACCTAATGCAATTAACATCCCAGGACTATTTGATGAAAAGAATTTGTCTTTAAATAATTGGTAATTTTGAAAGGTGAATATTCTTTCATATAAATTTACGAATTTTTTCATGTTTACAGAACTTGTATTATGTTTTCCTGTATCAGGAGACAATTCTGTACCGCAGTGCATACACCATTGTGAAAACATTATATTAGAATCGAGTGGATTTTCGAATAACTGACCTTCAGGACCAAGATTGAAAGACAACTTTGCATCACCTATGTTTGACCACTCTTCAATTAGATCCAAATCGGATTTTAATGCCTCGGTTAAATTTAGATATTTAAACACGACTCCTAAATTTCCAAGCATTTTCCCGTTAAAACTTGATTTGATTAGGGTTAACCGTACTTGTTGTTCCGTGCTATTTAAATTGGTATTTTCCATTATGTAATCTAATGCAGGTTTAGAAGTAGCCATGCCCATAATGATAAGCTTTGGATCATTTTTCGGAATGTTCCCTGCTGGAGCATACCATAAATGGATTTTTTCGTCTTGTCCTAATGGAATAGCTTTTGATTTATGAGGGCCTTTTTGAAAAACATCAGGATGATTATTAAAATATGGTTTAATTTCATCAACCCATAATTTAGCATAATCTCGGTTCTCAGATCCATTCTTAAAAAATGAATGAATGAGTTCTACTAATTGTGGTTGTACGATAATATTCTGCATTTAAAAAACCCGTTTTACTTTATAGGTACCTCAGCCAAGAACTTCTCAAAATATTTCATCTTAATACAATCATTTGCAAAATCACTCTTTTTACCACTCTCATCCTGTAAAAACAAGCGCCGAGGGGGAGATTCGAACTCCCGAGGGGAACCAAGCCCCACAAGCTTTCCAGGCTTGCGCCATACCGCTAGACTACCTCGGCATCAAGGTGTCGTATTCTGCATTTAACTGACAATTTTCAGTCAGCTTTACCTTTATTTTCCGTCTTCGCTGTCCAGCCCTTGGGATAAGTCCCCTCAGGCATCAGCACCCGCTTGGTATTGGCCACCATACCAGTCTCTGCTTCAAGCACGGCATCCGTATCCATAAGGCTCCATGCCAGCGCAACCGCTTCGCCTTTCAGGCTCATGACCAGTACCATATCGCCCGAATTCATGAAAGTATCCACCTTCACCACACCAGGTGCGGCCAAGCTGGCACCGTGGCATATAGCATCCACAGCACTATCCCTTATAATAATCCTGGGCAGATGCACAAGACCCGCTTCCATTGGCTGTATCACCCGACGCAGTTCACTCTCGTCATCCGACTCCTGGTACATAACCATGGCATCCTTCAGGTCGAACAGCGTTATCATACTCTCATCTTCCCTGAACGGCCCGCTGCGGGTTCTCCGCAACTCCTGCATATGCGCACCGGAACCAAGCGCTTCGCCCATATCATGACACAATTTCCTGATATAAGTACCGGCCTCACAGCCCACGCGCATCAGCACATTAGTACCATTGATCTCAGGGATATCCAGGTAATATATATTGCGTATCCTTACCTCACGTTTCACAGCCGACTTTACCGGAGGTCTCTGGTAGATAGGTCCGGTGAACTCCTGTGCAATCTCCTTAACTACGGTCTTTTTTACAGTGGAGTGTAATTTCATTAAACATATATATTCCTTCCCTGCAGTCATCAGCGCCCCAACCGACTTGGTTGCATCGCCCATCATAATAGGCAAAAGACCAGTAACCTTAGGGTCCAGTGTCCCGCCGTGCCCCGCCCTGGGAAGGTCCAGTATCTTCTTCACCCACGACACCACCTCGTGACTGGTAGGTCCGGCCGGTTTGTCGAGATTGATCACACCGTGAGTTATATGGTCCCTTATAGGACGCTTGTTAGGAATAAATCCATAAGCAGGGTCAGTGGTATCCTCCACTTTGCATTTCAGTTCCCGTTTGATGTCAGCAGGAAGTTTTTGCTCCATCTAACCCCTCAGTCCCTTTTCCTTCATAGATCCAATTGCTGTAATAGCAACATTTGCCGTAGCATCCTGGTCCCAGACACTGGACTCGATCACCAGGTCATACAGGGTCAAATCTGCTATATCGATATCATAGTGTACCCTGTACCGCTTTGCCTCACTCACCTGGCGTACCATGGTCTCGTGCATGGCCTGCTTGGGGGAAATATTTTCCCTGCCTGCGATGCGCCTTGCCCTTACCCCTACATCGGTCTTGAGCATTATCTTCAGGTCCGCATCTATCAGCCAGCCCGAAAGCCGTCCCTCGAACATGAAATCCCCTTTTGTCTTTGAAAGCTCCACCTGCCGCCTGTCAATCTCCTTATCAATGCCAGGGTCAACTTCAGCCATATGCCCCAACTTTTCAAGATCCACTCCCTTTTCCTTTGCCATGGCCCTGAAAACGTCACCTGAAGATACAAGTTCCAGATTAAAATATTCAGCTATCATCCTTGAAAGCGTACTCTTCCCGCTCCCTGGTGGACCGCTGACTGTAATTATCATGTTCATACGCCGCCGATATTCAGGCTCTTCCTGATAATCTGGCTGATTGGCAGACTGCAAATGAAATACCAGTATATCCAGTACTGGATGGGACCCAGTGCAAACCCGGTCAGCGACTTTTCACCCCAGAACGGGAAAATAAGGGCTGGGTCAGGGTGCTCTCCGATGTAAAGATACGCCCACATGAACAGGGGCAGCGAGATAATGCTGATATAAGCCATGGGTTTGAACTGCTGTTTGGTCATTTGCATCTGGTCATTCATCATGGCTGAACGCTCTGCTTCCATTTTCTTCACTTTAGCCTGGTTATCTGCAAGCTGCGCCTCCCTGAAATCCTTCTGGAAGTTCTTCATCTGGTCCTGCACCCGGCGCATCAGTTCCCAATCCATGGTATATTTCTGAATCAGCGATGCATACAGGCCGGTAATAGCAGCCATCACGAACAGCATAATATGGAAAGGCAGGATATCGGGCAGCGGCCCCAGTAATATCTGTACTACCTCACCCACCTGTATCCTGAAACGTTCACCAAGCAGGATGATTCCGAACATCATTCCGAAACCAAGGGCAAGTGCAGCCCTTTCCAGTGTCTGCTTAAAGTCAGATTTTGGCATGTACTACTCCAATATCTTATCAATAACGACTGTGATCTCACCGAAGATATCCTCAATACCACCGGTACCACTAACAGTACGCAACAATCCTTTATCTATATAATAATCAATAAGCGGGTGGGTCTGGTTGTAATAGGCAACCAGCCTGGTCTTTACTGAGCTTTCGGTATCATCGTCACGCTGGTACAATTTCCCGCCACATACATCGCATATCCCATCCTCCTTTGGAGGATTGAACGTTGCGTGATAGCTGGCACCGCACTTACACATCCGCCTGCCCGCCAACCTGGCCACCAGTTCCTCGTCCGGAACCTCGATATCTATCACTACATCCAGTCTCTTTCCCAACTGGCCGAAGATATAGTCCAGTGCCACTGCCTGTGGAATGGTCCGTGGATAGCCGTCCAGCAGGAATCCGTTATCGGTGTCAGGTTTAGATAACCTGTCCTTGATAATATCTATCAGTACAGTGTCAGGGACGAGTTCGCCCTTGTCCATGTATTCCTTCGCTTTCTGGCCCAGTTCGGTATTGTTGCTCACATTTTCCCGCAATATATCTCCTGTGGATATGTGAAGGATACCGTACTTCCCGGCCAGCATCTTGGCCTGGGTGCCCTTACCCGCACCCGGCGCACCAAGTAATACCAGATTGACCATACTATGAAGTACCTCCGAGGAATTGTCTCATCATCGGGTGCATCTCCATCATCTGTTCAGATGCCAGATCCTCATACAATCTGTATACAATACTCACAGCCAGCAGCAGACCTGTTCCGCCTGCACCTCCCAGCGTACCCAGGAGACTGGCCAACAGTGTCAACAGTCCGATGAACGCACCTCCGATAATAGTAACTCTTGGAATATAACGGTTCATGACCCGCTCGATACTGTCAATGTTCCGCCTGAATCCCGGTATTTGCATACCTGAATTGTGTATCTTCTGGGCCGTGTTCTTGGCATTCATACCTGTAGTCTCGATCCAGAACAGCGCAAATATGACACCACCAACGATCAACATGGTAGCATCCGCACCCACATGTAATAATATCTGCCAGGTAGCCGGTACATCTACAGGTGCAAAACCAGTGGCTTCAGTAGCAAACTGCATATTAATATCATCAAAATTCTGTTTCACCAGACTGGGTATCCAATCACTGGGACCGTGCAATGGCGATAAATAATACATCAAGCCACTGGTAGCAGTACCGCCCCTGAACTCACCAAAGAACGTAATCCCTTTATTGAACAGCAGCATGCCCACCATCTGGATATTTGCCTGCAGTGCCCTGACCAGTATCATGGGAAGCACACTGGCATAAATAAGCTTGACAGGGAATCTGCCCCTGGCACCCCGCACCGCACTATGGGCCAGAGGTATCTCGATACGCGTGGATTCTACATATACCACCACAAGGAAAATCAGGACCGTGCTTATAAGTGCCAGGATTCCGCCATCAATGAAAACGTTCTGGAAAGCATTATCTGAGAACAGGTTGCCAAGTCCCACATCGGTAGTGAAATACAGCCATTTTGGTAAAAGGCCAACTGGTGCACTGCCAGGTCCTCCAGGGCGCGTTATACTGAACAGGCCCGTAACGATCGCCTGTGACACTCCTGCTACAATGAACAGTCCCACACCGGAACCTATACCCCATTTGGATACCACCTCATCCATAAACAATATCAAGGTTCCACCAATGAATATCTGAATGAATATGATCAACAGCACAAGATCCAACCCGGCTGCGGCCGAGATGTTAAAATCCGCTGCCAGTATGGCTGCCAGGCCGGCATCGGGTTTGATGTACCCGCCTAAGATCTGGGGCAGTGCTGTCAATATGATCATAACAAACACCAGCAGTTTCTGGACTCCCTGGAAGATCGCCTGGTCCTGGGGGTTGCTCAGGTCCATCTTGATCACATCAGCTCCCACCAGCAGCTGCAACACAATGGATGCAGTAACAATGGGGCCGATACCCAGTAGCAAGAGTGAGCCCGAGGCCCCTGCAAAGAATGCCCTGTATTGTTCGAACAGGTCTATGGATTCAGGAGACATGCCGAAAAGCGGAACATTGGACAAAGCGAAATACAGCACTAGTATGCTTAAAGTCCAGGTCAGTTTCTTCTTGAAATGGACATGTCCCTCCGGTCTTGATACAGCCGGAAGTTTTCGCAAGATTGGTTCGATTGTATCCTTTAAGGTCATTAAATGCACCCTATTTTGATATTAATAAATGCAACTGATTTTGATATTAAAAATATGGAATGGATAAACAATAATTTAACATTATTGTTTTTTTTCCATGAATTAATGATCAGACGTCTTCTTCAACATCTGGTTCCCGGTTTTCTTCTGGTTCAATGTCTACTTCTTTAACCGATGGGATATATTTTTCTATACTGCCGCCAGCTTCTTCGATCTTGGACCTTGCCCTTGCACTGCATTCAGAGACTGTGATAGCCATGGGTTTGGTGATCCTGCCATTACCCAGTACTTTCACTATTGGGTATTCCAGTTCTGCCAGATTGATATGATAAATATCGCCTTGTTTATGCGCCTCACCATACTGCACCAGTTGTTCGGCCAGTTCGTCCAGTTCACCCACATTCACAATGGGTTTATTTGAAAGGACCTTTTGTGGACGTTTGAACCCGTGCTTGCCATATGCCATGCCATTCATGTAATTGCGCACGAAATGATGTTTGCATCCACCTGCATTACCCCGGCCTCCTCGGCTTCCTCCTCCTCGGCGGTTCTTATGTGTGCCACCTCCGCACGTCCTGGAACCTCTGAATTTGGTTACGTTCTTTTTCATAAGTATCACCTCATCTTGTGAAGAAGCGCATTGATATCGTCGCCGTGATAACCAAGTACTCCACCTTCAGGCACCGTTTTCTTGATACCCTTATGTCCTTTCCTGGGCGGATGGAGCCTGAATACAGGATTTAGCATAGGGACATCCTTGATAGATACTTCACCTGAGCAGATTGCCTGTGCCAGTGCATTGATACCATCAAAGGAAGTATTCTCCTTAACGTACTCATCATCCAGTGCGCCATTTCCCTTAAGTTCGCCTCGCTTGCGTATAAGCTGGGATAAAGCTTCCGGGGAAATATTTCCCCATGCCACATAGTCCTTCACTTTCTGAATCATACCCTTGTTATGTGGATTTTCTTCAAGGACAACACAGTGGTTGAGCCTGTTGAGCCTGAGCATCTTCAGGGTATCCCTGATCTCTGGCCTGGTATTGACCGTACTTCTTAGCCGCACTGCGGTATACATTACTTTGCCCCCACGGTACGGACTACTGCGGTCCTTTTCAATGCTTCATAAGTGGCCTTGGCAAAGTTTAAGGTGGTCCTAGTCTGCCCTTCAGTCCTGGTCCAGACATCCTTGATACCTGCCAATTGCATAACAGTCTTTGCCGTTTTTCCGGCTGCCAGACCCAGGCCCCTGGGTGCGGGTTTCAATATGACCTTTACACTCCCCATCTTACCCACGACCTCAAAGGGCACGGTATGCTCTGTATCGCATCCGCACTCCCAGGAACCGCATCCTCGCTTGATACCTGAGATATTGATCTTTGCAGAATCTATGGCCTTCCTGATGGCAGGTCCCACCTGGACATCCTTGCCCTGGCCAAGACCTATATAACCGTCCTCATTGCCTACTACTACAACTGCCCTGAACTTGACACGCCTGCCCGAATCGGTCATTCTCTGGACCATATTTATGTCCAGTACTTCCTCCTTGAGTTCTGGAAGCAGTGCATCCACCAACTGGGGTTCTTTTATAGGGAGTCCAGAGGACAGGGCCTCTTCAATTGACGTTACCTGGCCTTCTTTTACCAGCTGTCCCAATCTTGTCTTTGGAACCCATTCCGTTTCATAATCGTATGCCATTGTTTAATCCTCCCCGAATTCATTCTTTATCTTTGCCAAAGCTTCCTCGAACTGGGCAGGTATATCCGTACCTGTGTATTCCATGATCTCTTCACCCTTTATCCTGGATTCCTTCGGGAATATCCCTGGGTCATGGGGTACTTCGAAACCCGAATCCACCACACCTTTCAATGCAGCATATACCCGGCAGCCTTTGGATGAGACCTGTAATCCCATATCCAGGATGGCGTTCTCATAACCCGCTGCCTTGGCCTTATACCCGAAGAGCAGGCCTGTAAGGTACGCCGCAGGTGTATTACCTGTGCTACTTGTATAGCCGTATTTTTCAAGTTCGCTGGAATCTGCATGAACCCAGGTATTGTCCCCCTCAGGCTTTGGTGTGGCCAGCTGGAGTTTCATGTGGCGCAGGCTACTGCGTGCTACTATCCTGGGCTGTTTTGAAATCAATAGATGAAGACGCTGACGATAATCGGTTTTACCCTCTCTTCTGCGTCGGAAAGGTACTCTGTATCTTGGTCCTGTTGCCATTCTCAGTCCTCCTTGTGTTCAAGGGATTCGATATGCGCTTCCATGTGTGCCACATTCCTGTATACGCCGCCTTTGGCCTTACGGTACATCCTGTTATATGTGGACTTATCCAGCGTACCATCGTCTTTCATTTCATGCAGCCTTCTTCTTAATGCGCGTATTTTCTTTATCCACTGCCTTTTCTTTGGATTGCGTGCACCTTTGGCTCCTTTTCTTGAACCGTGACCCTTGCGGTGTCCGTATGCCCGCTTAATATCCAGTTTCCGGGCTCTGCCCCTGGATACACCCTTCACAGGTTTGGCTTTAATTACGCCCTCAGATATGAGTTCCCTGATATCCTGGCGTGTGATCGCATTAGCAATATCGCCGGCAGCTTCCGGATCCATCCATACTCTGTGGACACCTACATCCAATACATGAGCTGCGATGTTGCGCTGGTTACGTAGATCAGTCATTTCACTGCACCTCCTCTTCCACCGGATGCATTTCTGTTGGAGGGTTCAGTATCTTCAGTCCAAGGCTCCTGGCTTTATTGACAATCTCCATACGCTTACGCTGTCCCACTGTTCTGGCAATGCGAACTGCCTGTGTACTTGGGTCCAGTTCATCAAGATCCTGTACCCTGGACATCAGCATATCCTGGAAACCCGAGGGATGAAGCCCCTTCACTGCAACGGGACTTCCATATCCTACCCTGGCCATTCCACTCTTTCCAAGGATATAGCGCCGTTTCTTGTTATGCAATCCCTTGGGCCGCCGCCAGTAATTTTTAAGTCTCTTTTTCTTGTGCAGATCAGTCTGGACAAAATTTGGCTTTTTGGCTTTTTGCTTCTTCCTGACCTTCAGCAGTCTCTGGGATTCGGGATCCAGTTCAAGTTCTGCCGTTGGGACTGCTTCGATTTCTTTATCTTCTTCGTCGCCTTCTCCAGCTTGTTCTTCGAATTCCTTTTCAGCCTCAACTTCAACTTTTTCAGTCCCGACTACTTCTTGTGTAGATTCTTCAACTGCTTTACCGGCCTCGATATCTTCATATATCTGGGAAACCTCGTTCTTGATCCTTTCAGCCAACTGGTCGGTAATACCTCTAACCCTGGATAACTCCTCAGCAGTGGCATCATTCAAGTCCCCAATCGAAGTATATCCTGCTTCATACAGGGCCTTTGCCCTGGATTCGCCGACTCCTTTGATTGAAGTGAATTCATTGATTATCTCTTCTTCCATTACTATCACCTACGCTGTCGTCTTCTCCACCACGTATATGCCATCCTGGAATACCCTTGGGTCAAACCTTTTTATCTTTGTCGCCTGCTGGATATTAGCTGCAGTCTGGCCTACATCTTCAATAGCTATACCTGAAACAATTACTTCGTCACCTTTGGTCTCTACCTTTGTGTCACCATGTATCTTTGCCTTCCTTGGTTTCTTCTCGCCAAGGAAATTCCCGATACTTAGGTGATCTCCTGTCACTTTTAACTGGATTGGGAAGTGGGAATATAAAACCTTCATCCTGTATGTATATCCACTGGTGACACCATTGATCATATTACTTATATGGGATGCAATTGTACCCATCATAGCTACCTGTTTTTTCCTTTGGTTGAACGAGTCCATCGTAATCTGGTTTTCCTCCAGCACGATGGTAATTCCCGGATACCATAATTCACGGACAGATGAACCCCTGGGACCAGTGACTGAAATGTTGTTACCTTCCAGTACTACAGTGACCCCGTCGGGAATGTTCACGGTCCTTTTCAAATCTTTTGGCATTTTCCACACCTCAGTACACGTATGCAAGCAGTTGTCCGCCAACTACCCGGGACCTGGCCTCACTATGGGATAGCACCCCATCAGGCGTGGTCAGTATCAAGATACCAAAATTACGGGCCGGAAGGTAGCGTTTCTCCCATTTTTCAAAGTCATGGTACCCCACAGATGACCTGGGTTTGATGACTCCGCATTTGTTGATCTTTCCAATAAGTTCCACTTTGATCATACCCGACTTGCCGTCGTCTATGAACTCATAATTGCCAATGTACCCTATATCCTGCATTACTTTCAATACATTGCCTATCACTTTTGATGCAGGATGTATGATGCAGTCGGGTTTTCCTGTGCTCTCTGCATTAATTATGGTTGAGAGTGCATCTGCCAGTGGGTCTAATAATACCATTTCATTCACCTCACGAATATTTGTTAAATCCCATGTCAGGTGCAATTTCCCTGAAACACTGCCTGCACAGGTATATTCCGTATTTCCTTACCAGACCCTGTTTCCGGCCGCACCTGCGGCACTCGTTGGCACCTCGGCCGAACTTGTTTTCTATCTCTGCGACTGTTTTTTTGTTCATGCCACTACCTCCACAGCGTGATACTCATTCATAAAGGCCATGGCACCCTGCTTTGTCATCTTGTGACTGTTTGGTATCTTTCGTTTTCCAATCTTGCGCCTGTTTATCCTGTAACCCGGCCTGATTAGTGACACAGTCACATCCATGCCATAAATACCAATATTAGGGTCATACTTCATTCCTTCATAATCGGTATGTTCCTCTATCCCAAAACTGAAATTCCCTGTATCATCGAACTGGGATTCCCTGAGTGAATTCTCTATAATGCCAAGACTGGTCTTCATGAAATTCTCTGCAAGTTTGCCTCTCAGTGTTACTTTACACCCGATAGGTTCGTTCTTCTT
>Ga0255444_1014_pt1 | contig 23533 bp, 23 predicted proteins | sample ANMaggSeSYBR02I8_FD_182664 | JGI IMG/M metagenome (GOLD analysis project Ga0255444, IMG submission 182664) | Sediment cell enrichment communities from methane seep in Santa Monica Basin, California, United Staets - ANME aggregate JGI... | ecosystem: Environmental > Aquatic > Marine > Cold seeps >...
TTGCATAGGGTTGTATTTCACATGCAATAGCTGGGGTACATCATGGATGGTTGTAGAAGGTTCGATATTAGTGACATATGCCATTATTCCCAGGTTGTCAATGATCCTGGCCCCCATACCCGGACCGCCCCCTATATCAATTACACTATCCCCATTTGATATTTGCGTGGACAGGACCTCTTTGACCAGTTCGTGCATAACACCTATCCTGGTGGCGAAAGTATTGGTGTAGTCCACACCGTTGAATTTTGTAATGTTATCCATGGGTAGTCCTGAATAGATTGTCTGTGTTCCTGATATAATTCTTGGTATGTGAAAGTGTGTAATCGATAAGATGCCAGATTGATTGATATATTAATTAATATATTAAAAATTATATATTTTTAAAATAGCAAATAGAATAATTTATATATGCAATTCTCTGATATATCCATGATTATTATATTATTAAAATAATAAATAAGTCGTTGGGAGGTTTATCACATGGATAATAAATTAGCTATAGCGATAATTTTTTCTTTGCTGCTGGCCAGTACAGTATTATGGATGGCTTCAGTCGGCACTAACAAATCTGAAAAGGATGGTCTTCTGAAATCACTTGACCAACATTATGAAGACGGACCAATTTATCTTTACGAAATGTATGAATTAGGGGAATCAATGGTAGGAATTACTGTGAATATTCAACAAAATGATATCACAAACGCCACTAGATTCTTTGATGTATTTGCCCAGGAATATGATGATAGTTCTCTAATGGTACCTGAATGGCGAGGATATTACAAACCAAACGACGTGAGAAAAATGGGAGATGCACTTGACGCAGGGAATATTCCAGGTGTATTTGCGGCAATGGGAGAAGTGGGTGAAACCTGCACCAGGTGCCATGTAGACACCATGTCTGATGTTTATAACAAGTATTACTGGAGTGACTTCAGGAATGTGGAAATAGACACTCCGGAAGGACCTAAGCCATGGGTTGAAGCTAAAATGAAATATCTATTAACGGGTTTTGACGGAATTGGAATAAATATCAAGCAAGGCAATCAATCCAATGCAGAACACAGCTTCAATCTGTTCAAATCAATGTTTGACAACATGGCTGATGCATGCGGTTCATGTCACGATTCAGAGCCCAGGTATTATGTCAGTGAAGATATCCAGACGATGATTGATGATATGGGATATAATATCACGGCTGGTAATTTGAGCAATGCTGAAATAATTAGGCATGGGATAGGGAGTAGCTGCCACAAATGTCACGTCATCCATATACCGCCTCAGTATGCAAAATTGGACGGGAAATAATCCGTCCAATTTTTTTATTTCAAACTAGTGTCGAGTCAACCTTCAAGTGTCGAATTATGAAGGGCATAGGGCACAATTCTAAAATCCAGTAGTTTCAACAATTATATTAGACGCAGATTTACGCAGATTTACGCTGATTAACGCAGATGCAACCTTAAATCAGCGTAATTCTGCGTGAATCAGCGTCTTGGAAATAACTGGGAAATAGAACAGTATCAGATAATATATCTAGCGATATTATATGGTTGACTCGACACTAGTTAATTCCGAATTAAAGTCAAATAACTTGAGATGCATTTCTGCTAAACCTTCCTCCTTTTCATCAAGAAAATCCCCAAATTATTCGCATTTTCTAAGTCTGCAGGAAAGTATATACTTTTCCGTACATTTAAAAATAGTATATATAATAAAATATATAATTAATGGTGTTACAATTCCAATTGATAAATGTTAATATACTTTATATCCACATAAATTGTTTTTCCATTAAAAGGTGGTGTGTCCGGAATATTATCAATAAAGACTGAAAAAGAAAAAGTAACCATAATCATTTCTAACGAGGACCCTGCCAGCCAGAATATAAAGGACATGCTGCAGCAGATCAGGGACTGGAAGCCTATAGAGGTTGATTGTGAAAAGGTCATTGCAGCCTTTGAGTTCAAAAGGTTCAGGCTGGTGGAAATTGAAGGACTGCATATCTACCAGGATGGGCTGGACAGGCAACTGGAAGCATGTGGATTAGATTCGGATATTATACTCTTTGCTTCAAGGCACCGCAGTAAGGACGGGAGACAGATACTTACCGTGCATCCCACTGGCAATACGAAAGAAGCAAAGTATGGCGGGCATCCTATGGAACTGGCTGCCGCCGCCCCCCAGGCAATGCGCTCCATCTTCCTGAATCTAAAGACCCTGGCAAAGAATGAGGATTTCGAGGTTACACTGGAGAGTACTCATCACGGTCCAACTGATCTAAGAACGCCTTCCATTTTTGTGGAAATAGGCAGTTCAGAGCAGGAATGGGTAGACCCTGTAGCGGGCCGCATTGTGGCAAATGCAATACTTATGCTTGATAATGAAAATGTACCTGTAGCTGTTGGATTCGGAGGCAATCATTACGCACCCAGGCAGACCAAGTTGATCGAGGGGGCTGGTGTGGCGTTTGGCCATATATTTCCCACATATAAACTGGACGACCTGGACGAAACACTTGTAAGACAGGCATTCGAGCGGTCATGCGGGGATATTGCATACCTAGACCGAAAATCCATGAATGCCAGGCAGCGTAACCGGCTTATTGAAATCATTGAGGGTTTAGGGTATGATGTATTGCGGGAGAGTGATATCAGGGAAATGGACGGGGTGCCGTGGCAGTTCTGCCTGGAATTAAGGAAAAAGATGAAGGACATCTGTCCTCAAGGAAGGACGAGGATCACGGAAAGTATCAAATCTGACCTTAAGATGGCCTGTAAGAGCTGCGTTTGTCCAAAGGTGAAAGTTGCCACAATTAGCCCTGAACTGTTGCGTGAAGCTGAGAAAGTTGACCGTACAAGGCTTAGAAATTTTCTTGATGTATATAGTATTGCTTATCTGGAACATAAGAACGGATCTTTTTCCCATATTGTTATTGGAATCGATGACGACTGCGCCCGTCTTGTCGCAGAAGAACTCACAAATGAATGCATTAATATACTAAAAGAACACTACGATGTACGGTATGAAAAGGATGAGGGGATACTCTACCTCATCACAAGTAAATTCAGTCCAGCACTTGCTAGGAAACTTGGGATTACATCCGGGCCTTTGTTCGGTGCATTGGCAAGGGGAGAGGCAGTAACTGTTGATGACAGGATAGTAAAGCCGGAAATGGTATATGAAATTGTTGAAAAACCTATACGTATTAAAAATATATACATTGATTAAATAAAATTGAGGGATAAAAGGATGGAATCCATCATTAAAGAGGCAATCACGCGGGCGGATATGGAAGGGAGGACACAGGGCATGAGACCGAAGGTCGAACTTGGCCAGACCGACTCAGAACTGGAAGAAGTTCTTCAACAGTTAAAGACGAATATCCGCGTGGTCGGTTGTGGAGGCGGTGGTTCAAATACCATCCAGAGGATGACCGAAGAGGGTATAGCCGGGGCAGAGCTATATGCATTGAATACAGATGCCCAGCATCTTTTACACGTTTCTGTCGAACACAAGATATTGATCGGCCGGAAGAAGACCCGAGGCCTGGGTGCAGGCAGCCTGCCGCAGATCGGAGAGGAAGCTGCAAAGGAGAGCGATAGCGAAATACGAGCAGCCGTTGAAGGGGCTGACATGGTTTTTATCACTTGCGGATTAGGAGGCGGTACCGGGACCGGTTCTGCACCTGTTGTAGCAGAAGCTGCCAGGGCAGAGGGGGCACTGACAATAGCTGTGGTTACACTGCCGTTTAGTGTTGAAGGGGCTGTCAGGCGTAACAATGCAGAAGCAGGTCTTGAACGTCTTCGTGACGTGGCAGATACGGTCATCGTAGTTCCCAATGACAAGCTCCTTGAAGTTGTACCAAGATTGCCTTTGCAGGCAGCATTCAAGGTATCGGATGAGGTGTTGATGCGTGCTGTAAAAGGCATTACCGAACTAATTACCAAGCCCGGACTGGTCAACCTGGACTTTGCAGATGTGAGAACAGTAATGCAGAAGGGTGGAGTTGCCATGATCGGGCTCGGCGAGTCTGACAACGAGGATAAAGCTGCCGAATCTGTACAAAAGGCACTACGCAGTCCCCTGTTGGATGTTGACATATCAGGGGCGACATCGGCACTTGTCAATGTTGTTGGCGGACCCGATATGACCATCGCTGAAGCCGAGAGTGTGGTTGAGGAGGTCTACGCCAAGATCGACCCCGAAGCCAGGTTGATCTGGGGTGCCCAGATTGATCCCGCACTTGAACATTCCATCCGTACCATGCTTGTGGTCACAGGCGTGAAATCTGCACAGATCTATGGTAAGGGCAACGCCCGTAACATTACCAGTCGTTACGGCATTGATTTCGTGAAATAATCACATATTTCGATTGGCAGGAAATTCCTGTCAATCGAAAGGTATTTTAATCTTTAATCATACTTTGGGCTTGTTTTATCTAAACGATACAGTAATTGTTCAAATGATATAGTAATTGTTCCAGATAGGGATGTGAAATCTATTGGCAAAAGAACCTGCAAAAACACCGATGATACCGTTGAAGTTCAGTGAATACACCCGGATACTCAGGCTTACCCGCAAGCCCACAAGAGAAGAATTCATTACAATTGCTAAAGTAGCAGGTGCGGGCATTTTAATCATCGGGGTTATGGGATTTATTATATATTTCTTCCTTACCGAGATCCCTAAAATGATATGAGTCAACCAAAGTTTATTATATTAACTATACATTATGGGGCTAAGTGAACCGTCACATGAATGAGGATACAATCGGAGATATTGAAATATATGTGGTGAAGACCACTGCCAACCAGGAGCGTTCAGTGGCAAATCTCATCTCGATGATGGCAGAGAAAGAGCATCTTGATATCATGGCCATCCTCGCACCTGATGAATTGAAGGGATATATACTGGTAGAAGCAAAATCGCCCGACATAGTGGAAACAGCTATCCAGACCCTGCCACATGCCCGTAGTTTGATACGGGGGGCATCCACGCTTAAAGAGGTTGAACATTTCCTGACACCGAAGACCGCTGTTGTAGGGATCACGGAAGGAAGTATAGTCGAACTGATCTCAGGTCCCTTCAAAGGCGAGAAAGCAAGGGTCAAGAGAGTTGATGAAACACATGAAGAAATTACAGTGGAACTCTTTGAGGCTATGGTACCGATTCCCATCACGGTCCGCGGTGACAATGTGAGGGTACTGAAACGGGAAGAGCAAGAATAGAATTAACGAGATTATTTATTCAAATAATAACCAGAGGAATAAAAAATGGGTGATGTAATAGAAGCATTAATACCAGGCGGACAGGCAAATCCCGGTCCTCCATTGGGTCCTGCGCTGGGACCGCTTGGCGTGAATATCAAAGAAATTGTGGATAGTATCAATGAAAAGACTGCGGACTTTAACGGAATGCAGGTTCCGATAAAAATAATCTTTGATGATAAAAAGAATTACAATATTGAGATTGGAACACCTCCTACCTCTGCCCTGATATTGAAGGAACTGGGGCTGGAGAAGGGATCAGGTAATGCCGGGACTGAGAATGTAGGTAACCTGACAATTGAACAGGCAGCTAAGGTTGCCAGGATGAAACGTGATGGCCTGCTGTCCAGGAATTTTGAATCGGCTGTCAATGAGATCATCGGTTCCTGTGTACCCATGGGTTTGACTGTGGAGGACATGGACCCAAGGGAAGCACAGAAGGCGGTAAAGGCAGGCAAGTTCCGGGATAGACTGGAAGCCTGATTCCGGACAACCGATAATTTAAAATACTTATCCCACAGTAAAAGGAAACCTTAGACAACCGTAGAAGATCAGGTGGTCGTTTGCGTATGGCAAATACTACGGGAGGAATATATGACATTTGAAGATATTTTAGAATCAGTAAAACAGGCGCTTGAGCAGGCGCCAGAACGCAACTTTTCAGAAAGCGTAGACCTTGCTATTAACCTTAAAAATGTTGATATGAGCAAGCCTGAGAACCGTGTGGATGAAGAGATCATCCTTCCCAGTGGCCTGGGAAAAACTATCACAATTGCTGTTTTTGCTAAAGGTGATATTGCCCAGAGGGCGAAAAGTGCCGGAGCTGAGATGATACTAGACCCGGAAGAGATTGAAGGTCTGGGGGATGATAAGACAAAGGCACGTGAACTTGCAAATAATGTTGATTTTTTCATATCAGAAGTTGCTTATATGCCTTCTATTGCAAAGGCATTGGGACCTATCCTGGGACCGAGAGGCAAGATGCCCGAGCCATTGACTCCTGATAAGAACATTGAGGATATAGTCAATAAAGCTATGAACGCAATCCGGGTACGCAGTAAGGATCGGCTTTCATTTCATCTTCCAGTGGGACGCAGGGATATGGAACCTGAAGCACTGGCCCAGAACATCGAGACAGTCGTATCCAGGATCGAGCATAAGATGGTAAGTGGCAAGCAGAATATCAAATCGATCTATGTCAAGACCACAATGGGGCCTGTAGTGAAGGTGATCTAAATGGACGCAGAACACCACAGCATGCACATACCCCAGCAGAAGAAAGATGAGATAGAGGAAATTAAAGCCAAGATCGGGCAGTACTCGGTAGTTGGGCTGGTGGGTATCCACGGAATGCCGTCGAAGCAGTTCCAGCAGATGCGTTCAAGTATCAGGGATTCGGTGCTGATCAAGGTCAGCAAGAACTCACTGATAACAAGAGCATTGAATGAATGTTCTGAAGATATTAAATCCCTGGAGATTTATCTGGATCATGAAACGAGTTTAGTATTCTCAAACGATAATTCGTTCAAATTATTCAGGCTTCTCGAATCGAGCAAAACTCCAGCTCCTATCAAGGGTGGTATGAAAGCACCCAATGATATTACTGTTGAAAAAAGACCAACCGATTTCCCGCCCGGGCCCATTATAGGTGAACTACAATCGGCAGGTATTCCCGCAGCTATTGAAGGCGGGAAAGTGGTCATACGGGAAACTAAAGTGGTCGCTAAGAAAGGTGAGGTTGTCTCACAGAATCTGGCAGCCATGCTGACCCGTCTTGAGATATTTCCACTTGAACTGGGACTGGTCCTGAGAGGGACCTTTGAGGACGGTATGTTGTTCGATGCATCAACCCTTGCCATCGATGAAGGTAAGATATCACTTGACTTCACAACAGCAGCCAGTCAGGCGTTCAACCTGGCAGTAAATTCGGCATACCCGACCAGGACCACCATTCAGGCACTGCTTGCAAAGGCAGCATCAGAGTCAAGGAATCTGGCAGTGAATGCAGTGATATATGAACCTGGAGTGATGGATATATTGCTGTCCAAAGCCCAGGGTCATGTGATGGTACTGGCAGGCCTGGTATCGGATGAAGCCCTGGACGATGACCTGAAAGCAAAGATGGGTGCCCAGGCTGCAGTGAGCCCGGTTGGGGTCGAGCCTGGAAAGGAGGAGACTGCCGGGGAAGCAGATGAAGTAGAAGAAGAGGCTGTTGAGGAAGAAACTGAAGAAACAGCAGCAGAGGGCCTTGGTGCCCTGTTCGGATGAACAACAAAGAAGTAATTATAGTCAACAATTGATAAAAGGTGATAAGAAATGGAATATGTTTATGCAGCACTTTTACTGCACAATGCAGGTAAGGACGTAACAGAAGACGCAATAACAGGTATCTTGCAGGCCGCAGATGTTGATGTGGATGCAACAAGAGTGAAGGCCCTGGTGGCATCACTTGAAGGCGTCGACATCCAGGAAGCTATCGAGAAAGCCGCTTTGGCAGCCCCGGCAGCCGGAGCAGCAGCAGGAGCACCTGTTGCAGCAGCCGAGGAAGCCCCGGCAGCAGCCGAAGAGGCTGCAGCTGAAGAAGAGGAAGAGGCTGAAGAGAGCGGAATGGAAGGACTGGGCGCACTGTTCGGTTAAGCAGACCTGGTATAATTTACTTTACTACAGGCTGGATATCTAACCAGCCTTACTTTTCTTTTTTTTGCACACAATTAGCTTTACTGAACTTTTTGTACACTGTTATTTTTGCTAACCTGCATCTTTGAAAATCAGGTTCAATAAATAGTAACCCCTTTTACCCCTGGTACTTTCTTTAGTTCATCTATCAGCTCACCAGGTATATTGTCATCCGTTATTATAGTAAGCAGCGGGTTTTCTGTAAGATATGGGTCTTCAGTAACTGCTTGTCTGATACTTAAACCGTATTCTGCCACTGCTGTGGCTACCTGGCCAAGTATACCAGTCCTTGAAGCATCGCCCGGTGTTATGACAATAACACCAAGACCTAATGCAGGTGCCACATCTTTCAGGAAGGGGATTGTATATACATTTTGGAATATGCTGGTCAGGGTCTCATCAGATAATATAACCTCGCATGTGGAATCCACCACTCTCCTGTCAACACCGATCTCCCTTGCCACCTGGGTATGGGGCAATTCGATATTACCTGAAACCACACGCCCCTGCCCATTGACCTGAAAGCCCCGCTCCAGCAGGAGCTTGACGACCTTTTCCTGTGCAGGATGTTTATTGAACTTGCTTAGTATCTTGCTCCACATGTGTTAATACCTACAAAGCACATACTTGTTATTTTAATTATACGTAATGTATTGTTTGAAATGTTTTTAATATCGATGATTAAAATGGTTTGTGTGGTTCAATTATCACTTTCATAGACTCACCGGCTCCGGCCACCAGTTTGAACCCTTCTTTTGCATTTGCCAACCCGAACCTGTGAGTGATCATATCCGTTACCCCCACCCTGCCTGTATGTATCAGCTCAATGGCTTTCGTAATATCCAGTGGACTGGCTCCGTATGAGCTGACAATACTTACCTCGTTTTTCCACAACTCAAATACAGGCAGGTGCACTGTAACTCCGGGTTCGGGTGAGGCAAAAAACAGCACGGTTCCGCCCCGGTCCACCGAAGCCAGTGCCTGTGTTATAGCAGGCATTGCGCCGGTACAGATAATGACAACATCTGCCAGCCGCCCGTTATTTAGTTCCAGCAGGCGTTCAGGCACATTGTCCTGTGCATCAATAACCTCTGCCCCGCAAATTGATGCCATATCCAGCCTGTACTGATTGATATCAGTGGAAAAAATGCTGCCTGCACCTAGTGCCGCAGCCAGTTTGACATGCAGCAGTCCCGTAATCCCGCTACCTATGACCAACACGCTTTGTCCCGGTTTTATCCCTGCATGGCGCTGCCCCCGGTACACACAGGCCAGGGGTTCAATGAACACGCCCTGGTCAAAGGACATGTCATCGGGCAGCAGGAATACGCCCCTGTCTACATTAATGGCAGGCACCCTGAGATATTCGGCAAAACCGCCCGGATCGAAATTAGTGCTGCGCAGGGTATCGCAGACCGTATGGTGACCGGCCAGGCAGTAGCGGCAGGTATTACACGGCACATGGTGGGATACGAAGATGCGATCCCCCACTTTATATCGACTGACGTCCGTCCCCACTTCGGCAACCGTGCCTGCTATCTCGTGCCCCAGCACTAGCGGTGCGCGCATGATGCGGTACCACTCCATGACATCGCTGCCGCAGATGCCGCTGGCTTCCACCCTGACCAGCAGTTCGTCTGGAGCGATAGAAGGTACAGGCATCTCTTCGAGACGCACGTCATTGTTGTTATAATATACAGCAACGTGCACTTATCCGGCCCCTATTTTTCCTTTTCGTTGTTGTACAGGTCCATGGCTTTGCGCGGTGTGAAGTTTTCATGCACAATTGAGCGCACTGCCTTTATCATGGCAACCGGATATTCGTTCTGCCAGATGTTGCGGCCCATATCCACGCCTACTGCTCCTTCTGATATGGCACTGTGGACCAGTTCGAACACGTCCATTTCTGTGTTCATCTGCTTTCCGCCGGCAACCACGATAGGTACAGGACAACCCTCTACGACTGTTTGGAAATCATCAGTATAATAGGTCTTAACGATCTTTGCGCCCAGTTCAGCAGCTATCCGGCAGCACAGTGCCAGGTATCTTGCATCCCGCACCATATCCTTGCCTACTGCTGTCACTGCCACCACAGGCATGCCATAGCGTTCACATTCGTTTACCAGATTTCCAAGGTTCATCAGGGTCTGGTGCTCGTACTTGCTGCCTACATAGATGGACATGGCAACGGCTGCCACATTCAGTCGCAGTGCATCTTCCACAGATGTAGTGATGCCTTCCCTTGTCAGGTCCTCGCCTACGATACTATTGCCGCCTGATACCCGAAGCACGATCGGTGTGGATGTGCCTGGGTCTACATCGGCGCGCAGGACACCGCGGGCGGGCATGAGCGCATCTGCATATTCGATCAGCGGTTCGATTGTTTTCTTTGCATTTTCAAGGTGGCTTGTGGGACCCAGGAAATAGCCGTGGTCCACTGCCAGCATGACTGTTCGTCCGGTCTTTGGTTTAATAATTTGTGATATACGGTTTTGCATACCCCAGTCCATAATATTCCTCCATTAATGGTAGTAAGATAGTAGGGTATTAATAGGTAAAAAATGCATGCCCTGATTTTAATATCAGCAGATCATCAATTGTTGCAAGCTTTAAATTTGTTGACATAAATCATTTCCTCAATCATCGAAGAAATTCAGTGAAATCTGTATGCATCTGATGAAAATAATCGGCCACAGAGCGCACAGAGAACACAGAGGGAAAGTACTCTGTGCTCTCTGTGTCCTCTGTGGCAGAATAGAAAAACAGATTGAACAGATAAAAAGCGGAAATCAATTTTGTCTGGTGGTTATTATATACTGCAATGTTTGATGAAATCATATAATTTTAATTACTGTGACAGCATAGAATATATTGGGAGATGATGGAATGCAGAAAGCAGCTTTTGATTACGAAGAGGAGAGAAAGACGTTCAAATGGGATATTCCCGAAGATTACAATTTTATTGATACCATCAGGAGTTGGGCAAAAAACAAAACGAAGTTGATGGCAATTACCGAGCATCCGGATGGGAACGTTGAGAAAGCAGGATACAGGGAAGTGTGGGACAATGCCATGAAGTTCGGGAATGTCCTGAAGGATTCGGGTATCGTAAAAGGTGACAGGGTTATGGTATTACTTCCCAGGGGAACAGACGTCTATACTACAAGTATTGGCATTTGGGCGATAGGAGGTGTGGTCGTCCCCTGTACGGTCATGCTCAGAAGAGCAGATATTGAATACAGGCTCCTGGATGCCGGTGCCAGGACCTTGATCACGAGCGATCCGGTAGTTGCCAATGAGGTTGATGCAATAAGAGATAATATCTCAATTTCAATTGACAACCTGTTCTTTTCAGGTGAAAGGAAAGGATGGAGGGATTTCAGGCAGGAGATTAATAAGGCATCAGGAGATTTAAGGCTTGAAAAACTTATAAGCTCTGATCCCCTGACAATCAATTACACCTCAGGGACCACAGGTGCACCCAAAGGTGTGTTGCACACTCATTCATTGATGTACTGCTTTGACAGGCTGAACAGGTATTACTGGTGGGATACACAACCGGACGAGCTATGCTGGGCAACTACAGAACCGGGTTGGGTGAAATGGTACTGGGCACCATTCGGGGCCATTGTGAGCGGTGGTGCTGCGAACTTCCATTACTCTGGCAGGTTCGGACCTGAAAAATGGTTTGAGCTGCTTGAAAAATGGAGGATAAACAAGGCATGTATGACACCCACGGAACTGAGGTCAATGGCGACGATCGATGATGCAGATAAGAGATATGACCTGAAGAATCTGAAAGTCATCCTGACTGCGGGGGAGCCCTGCACACCTGGTATTATCAGGTTCTTTGATGAGAAGTTCGGGATACCTGTGAGGGAAGGGTACGGGCAGACCGAGACCAGTGCAATTGCCTGCAATATTCCTGGGATGGAGGTCAGGCCGGGTTCGATGGGTAAGTTCACACCAGGGGTTGAGGGGGCTATTGTGGACCCTGATACTGGAGAACGGGTGCCGGTTGGCGAGAAGGGGATGATTGCTGTTGTACGGGACCATCCGATGCTGTTCAAGGGTTATCACAATAAGGAGGAAAAAACTGCCGAGTGTTTTGTGGGCGACTGGTATCTGACCGGGGACCTGGCAATGATGGATGGGGATGGGTATATATGGTTTGATTCACGGGCGGATGATGTGTGTATCAGTTCGGGGTACAGGATCGGGCCGTTCGAGGTTGAGAGTGCGGTTGATTCCCATGAGGCTGTGCTTGAGAGTGCAATGATCCCGAGCCCGGACCTGATCAGGGGGGAGATCGTTAAGGTGTTTGTTGTGCTGAAGGAGGGGTATGCGCCTTCGGAGGAGCTTGTGGGGGATGTCCAGGAGTATGTCAAGCAGGTGGCGGCTCCGTATAAGTATCCGAGGGAGATTGAATTTGTTGAGGAGCTGCCTAAGACTATCAGCGGTAAGATCAAGCGAAAGGAATTGAGGGTGAAGGAGTTTGAGAAGAAGAGGGGTGTGATTGAAGAGTTAAAGGAGAAAGGGTTGTGGTTTAGGTAGGGGGGAGTGGGGGTTTTTTGATTTTTTTTAATTTAAGTGGTTTTGATTCGTCACGGACATCAGACTGGTTCGTAAAGTCCGGGGCATCGTAGGGGTGTATGGAATTCTATAGCATATTTTTTTTTATATCTGTCAACGAGAACGGGCACGTTATTTTCAATGAAAATCGTTATTAAGAGTATAATTTAATTCAACTTAAATGCTAAATAATACTTTCACCCTGCTTACCAATTACTTAAAATGTATATGACCATAATTAGTGTAAAAAGCAGAACGAAAATAATATGAAGTCAGGGAAGTAATATGCCATTAATGAAATTAATAGAAGATGAATTTCAATTAGATCACGACATTATTGTAGGGGATACATTAGAGAATTTAATGAACTTTGAAAGTGATAAATTTGATTTAATAATATCTTCCCCCCCATACAATGTTGGAAAAGAGTATGAAGTCAAAAAATCTATTGAAAAATATTTAGAAGAACAGGAACATGTAATTGAAGAATTAATTCGAGTATTATCATCCAGGGGTAGTATTTGCTGGCAAATAGGAAATTTTGTAAATAAAGGTGAAGTTTTTCCATTGGATATTTTTTATTATCATCTTTTTAAGAAATACGGATTAATATTAAGAAATAGAATAATATGGTATTTTGGACATGGATTACATGCATCAAATAGATTTTCAGGGCGTTATGAAACAATCTTATGGTTTACAAAATCTGATGATTATATTTTTAATTTAGATGATGTAAGAGTTCCTGCAAAATATCCTGGTAAGAGACATTTTAAAGGTCCAAAAAAAGGACAATTATCTGGAAATCCGAAAGGAAAAAATCCAACTGATATTTGGGAAATAGTAATTAGAGATTGGGAGCGAGAATTATGGAATATTCCAAACGTAAAATCTAATCATCCTGAAAAGACAGAACACCCATGTCAATATCCAATTGAACTTGTTGAAAGATGTGTTCTAGCTTTAACGACAGAAAAAGAAAGTTGGATTTTAGATCCTTATGCTGGTGTAGGTTCCACTATGATTGCAGCAATAAAAAATAATAGAAATGTAGTTGGCATAGAAAAGGAAGATAAATATGTAAATATTGCCAAAGATAGAATCAAAAATTTTTTAAATGGAGCCTTGAAAATAAGGCCTATTAATAAACCGATTCATAAACCTTCATCAAGAGACAAGATCGCAAGATTTCCTAAAGAATGGTTGGATGGTAATACTGATGAAAATAGCCCAAAAATATTCACATCTTAATGGCGAAGAATATTTAATTGTCCATCATAGAAATTTGTATGATGAAATCATTGAAACAATTGGAAATATCGATGCCAATAAATTAAAAAACAAGATTAGCAAAGAAAAAACAATGAAGGGGAAGAAACTATTCAGTCCGATTAATATTAATAAAGAATTTGAAGTGAAATTTAGAGCTATAAATTGGAAAGAAAGTAGATACCGATATTACATAACATTAGACCGGAAATTAATGGAAGAAAGTATTTCAATGACTCCCCCTGAACAAAAAGAATTTCTAAAAAAGCATGGAGAAAATAATCCGATTTATTCATATAATCAAACAGATTTTGTTAAAGATAAAATTGCGGTAGAAGTTCAATTTGGAAAATATCCATTCGTTGCTTATGATCTTTTTGTAAAACATATGTTATTCTATTCAGGTGGTGTAATTAATTTAGGAATAGAAATATTGCCTACAAAATTAATGCAATCTGAAATGTCGTCTGGAGTAGCATATTTTGAAGGGGAAGTATATAATGTTCTAAGACATGGAAGAAATAATCCACCGGTCCCATTGTTAATTTTGGGTGTAGAACCATAAAATATTCATATTATTTTTATATTATTCAATTCAGTACAATTATTAAATCTGTGCCCCTTTGTCTTTCTGCTATTGTTATTTAGATTTCCTAGATTTTTCACGATGCATATAATAGCCATCCCACAATCACATAGCCTGAAATTAATTCCCGGGCCTGTAAATAATACTCTGCACCCTGATTTTTCATCTTGTCCGTCTAAAACACTATATTCCACACATCCACCAATAACCACATCCTATAAAAATCAACTCATCCCACCACTTCACCCAAAAACCCCATACTCCTGCCCGCCCCTGACCTAAAGAACAAATCCGGCGGTGACAAGGGACCCCTGGGCAGACCCGACTTTCACTCAAAGGACACGGAGATCGTAAAACACCTGCAAATGATGCTGGTGACACCTGGCTGCGACCCGGGCATATACGGCCTGGAAAAGGGCGGGGTGGACTGGGCCTTCAGGAGTTTTACCGAAGCGGCAGAAATGAATAGCGTTCCGCATACGAAACTATCCGTAATTCATCGTCAGAGAAACGTGGGTGCATAAATTATAATTTTTGTGCTTTATACACTTTGATCGCTCTTCTGAAGAATTCAACTTGCTCTTTTGTGACCTTCGGATTCCGCATGTTTTCCTCAAACTCGCACACGTCTTCTGGGTCGTCTATGAGTAAACCAAGTCGTATCGGTTTAGCTATGTTGCTCATCTCCTTTTGTAAATCCATCACGTGTATTAATAAAATATAAACCTATTCAGTCTAAAAGATTTCGTATATCTTCGCTATTTGATCCACCCCACAAAACACTTCACCCGTGCGACCATCCCGACCTCCATATACATCATGTTAGTCTACCGAAATCACCTATACTCTGGAATTAATTCTCGGGCATGTAAATAATACTCTGCACCCTGATTTTCCATCTTGTCCGTCTGAAACACAATACTCCACACATCCGCCAATAACCACATCTTATTAAAATCAACCCATTCCACCACTTCACTCAAAAAACCCCGGACCCCTGCCCGCCCTTGACCCAAATAACAAATCCGGCGGCGGCAAGGGACCCCTGGGCAGATCCGCCTTTCACTCAAAGGACCCGGAGCACGTCAAACACCTGCAAAAGATGATGGTAACACCGGGCTGCGACCCTGCCATATACGGCCCGGATAAGGACGGGGTGGACTGGGCCTTCGGGAGTTTTACCCAAACGGCAGTAAATGATTTCCAGGAAAAGAACAGGAATCGAAAGGAACTGATCAGTCATTTGGGAGTTTAGTAATACTTTGGAGGAAATTGAATAAATAAATGTACCTGATCAGAATTAACTGGCATATCAATATCCAGTTGAGTTGTGTCGATTATTTATTCTTGTATATCTTTTTTCTATGACCAATCAGTGTTATCTCTATCTTTTTGATGAGTCATTTATGTCTGCTATTACTCTGTAATCTCCAATTCGTAGTTTATGATCTTTTCTCCCAACTAATCTTTCAAAAAAATGATGTGGTTCTGATTTTGTTAACATTATTTTATTCCAGATCCGTCTTGCAAGTGTTTTATCCAATTTCCCTAAAAATTCAAGAGCCTCAGGATCGAAGAACACTTCATACATTCAGAAACCAAGTCTCCTTTTCGCTTCTTCTTCTGTAACTAAATTTCCCGCCTTAATTCTTTTTCTCGCGTTTTCTATTGCAGTAATAGCTTCTTTACTTAATTCGGGTTGAGTTTTCACATTCTTCACTATATGAATCATTTTCCGAATTAACTCGTCATAACTTTCTCTTTTATGTTCTTTGAATTGATCAAGCTGATGTTTAGTGTCCAACTTAATTTTAATTGTAGTCGCGCCCATATATACCACAGTATACTGTAGTATACCAGAACATATAAAACATTCTATTATCGAGTCAACCCTATAATGTTGTAAAGAATATATCATATGTTCCTAATATTCAACTTGAGGGGATTAAACATGAAGACTTCATCCCCCACAATCAAAACCTATTTAACACAACCAACGCCGATAATATACAAATGCCCGACTACCCCGAGAACCCCTTACCCCTGCCCGCCCCTTACCTCAAGAACAAATCCGGCGGCGGCAAGGGACGCTTAGGCAGACCCGACTTTTGCTCAAAAAACCCCGAGCTCATCAAACACCTATAAAAGATGCTGGTAACACGGCTATGACCCAGACATCATGTGATGATTGGAGTACTGTAAAAGAGAAAATTGCAAATACGCGTAGTTTTGGTTCGTTACGGACCGACCGGACTGGAAGTACGGAGCATCAAGGCTGATGCTTGGATTAAATAAGGAAATAGCGAAAAAGGGTTTTTACTTATTAATTTAAGGTTTGTCGGGGATTTTCGTTATCTTTGTATGGTCCTTTATGGACATGTGTCGTGAAAAAATGTTAACATTAACAAATCCATCACTGATATTAGTAATCTCTCCACTATTGATCGTATTATCAAAATTCCAAAGAACCTTTACACGATCACAAATTGAAATTTTATTTCCTTTAGGATCTTTCATTTTTAAAACCTCTTTTTTGAGTGAGTTTGTAGATTTGTAACCAGGGCTGGGGATGAAAATTCATGCGTTTTAATCTGTGGATTTAGGTTAATACTAACCGGTCTGTTCAAATATTTTTTAATAACTTTTTTTCTTCCACTTTCATCCAATCTGCAATATACTTTCCAAAAAGCATCCATTTTCATGCCTCACATTAAATATTCATTATTTATTCATAATTATAAGTGCATAAAAGTTGTACTTCTTACTATTTAAATCATTATAATTATGATATTTGAATGATAATTCGGTTCAACACCTGCAAAAGATGCCGTTAACATCGGGCTGCGACCCCGGCATAAGTTGATGATTAAAGCACGGTAAAAAAAGACAATTGAGAACTAACAGGGATATGTGGTAGTCATTTGGGAGTTTAATAAATAATGACTAGATGGCTCGATCTTCGCCTGTGCCGGATTTTCTAAGTTCCGGATAACTTCTCCACAGCTTCCTCTACCAGTTCCCGTCCACCCCTGTCAACAAGCAAATGACCCAGCCGCCTGGCCCCCACCTCACAATTATCAAGAGGCACAACCTCATCCACCTTAACATACCTGTCACCATCCAGCGACAGCACCTCGGCACGTATCCGCAACCCGTTACCCTCGGTAGTAGCAAAAGCAGCGATGGGAACAAGACATCCCCCGCCCAGAATGCCGATGACTATACGCTCAAGTTTCGTTTCAAGATTACTCTGCGGGTGGTCCAGCAGTGATGCAGCCCTGTGAGCTTCGGTATCCTTAGGCGTCACAACCACAATGGTCCCCTGGTTGGCAGACGGACAGAAATGGTCAGGGTCCAGCCGGTGCACGTCCAGTTCCCAGCCCATACGCTGCAGTCCTGCCTCAGCCAGCAGTATGCCGTCGTACTGGCCTTCTGCGACTTTGCGGCGGCGAGTATCGATATTACCACGCAGGTCCTTGATGACCAGATCAGGCCTATACCTTAAAAGCTGGGCCTGCCTGCGCATGCTGGTAGTGCCGATCGTGGCACCTTTCGGCATTTCATCAAGCGTGGAGCCATTCCTGGTCAGTAGTACATCAAGAGGTGAATCCCTTTTTAGTACAGCAGCAATAGCCAGTTCATCAGGACGCTCGGTTGGGATATCCTTCATGCTGTGGACCGCGATATCGATCTCGCCGTCCAGCATCCTGTCATCAAGTTCACGCACAAAAGCACCCACACCAGGTATCTGGTGCAGGGGGCGGTCAGTGAACGAATCACCACTGGTCTTTATTATCTTGCGCTCTGTGTCAAATCCATGCTGTTTTAACATGGCAGCCACCTGGTCAGCTTGTGCCAGCGCCAGGGCACTGCCCCGTGTACCGATTATCATCAATTATGGCCTCAGGTTCTTTTCATATGCCTCGACCGTGGCAGCAATATCTTCGTCAGTGTGCGTTGTTGAGAGGAAATTGGTCTCGTACTGTGAAGGCGGCAGGAATACCCCGCTCTTCAGCATCCTGTGGAAGAATTCAAAGTAACCTTCCTTATCGCACTTTAAAGCTTCCTGGTAATTTGCAGGGATATCACCAAAGAACATCTTGAACATGGAACCCACACCACTTATATAATAATCCAGACCCAGGTCGTTTATGGAATCCCTGAGCATTGCCCGCAGGCCGTCACCTGCCAGATTCACCTTTTCATGGACCTTCTCTTTCTCAAGCACATCCAGTGTAGCAAGGGCACAGGCCATTGATAGCGGATGTCCGTTAAAGGTGCCTGCCTGGTACACCTTGCCGGCAGGAGAGATGTTCTCCATGATCTCTTTTTTACCGCCAATGACACCGATGTTCAAACCACCGCCCAGTACTTTACCCATTGTGGTCATATCAGGAATGACATTGTAATATTCCTGTGCACCACCCATGGCAAGCCTGAACCCTGTGATCACTTCGTCGAATATTAACACGATATCATTTTCCCTGGTAACTGCCCTGACCTCTTCCAGGTATCCTTCCATCGGAAGTATAGGGCCTATATTGCCCATGACAGGTTCCATGATGACTGCAGCAACTTCACCCACATAGCCGTGTATTGCGTCAACCATTGCATCAATATCGTTGTAGGGGACCTGCAGGGTTTGTTTCGTGAACTCCGGGGGGATACCCAGTGAATCGGGTGCTCCCAGTGTGGTTGCACCGCTTCCTGCTTTTACCAGGACCGCATCATGTGCACCGTGGAATCCGCCCTCTATCTTGATGATCTTGTTCTTGCCTGTATAACCCCTGGCGGCACGTATTGCTCCCATGGTGGCCTCGGTACCTGTTGAGACTAACCTGACCATGTTGACACTGATAACATTATTGCAGATGCGCTGTGCCAGTTTCACTTCGAGTTCGGTGGGTGTGCCGTACAGCCAGCCGTTATCAAGTTGTTTTGTTATTGCTTCTTTGATGGCAGGGTGGTTGTGTCCCAGCAGGAGGGGGCCGTAACCCATGCAATAGTCGATGTAGGTGTTTCCATCAACATCTGTTATCTTTGAACCACTGGCACTTTTGGTGTAGAACGGGTAGGGGCTTATCGCCCTGACCGGACTGCTTACCCCACCTGGCAGCAGGTTCTTTGCTTTACTGAATAGTTGTTTTGATTTTTCACAGGTCATATGTGATACCACTGGATTTTCAATAATGATAAAATTTCTTATGTGTACTTCAATTCCCGAACAGTGTTAGTAGAATTGTACTTTTTACATATATAGGTTAAACATGATTGAGAAAATAATGCAGGGTGTGGAATATCCATCCGACGCTTTGGTGGCAGTGGCCTGCATCAATGAACTGGTCGTGCTGTCATACAAAAAATAATCATAAATGTGATATAGGAAAAACCTGTTCTAATACCCGGATGGCAAAAAAGCGAAAAAGCAAACCCGAACCAGGCCAGTCTAAAAAGGAAGCAAGACGCCAGCAGGCAGAGGCAAATAAGAAGGCAGCCAAGGCAAAGATACTGATCGCTCTCGGCTCGGCCGTAATCCTTATCGCATTATTATGGGCTATTTTTAACAATAATGCCACACTGCAGGAATGGGATGTGGATGAATATGGTATTATGTCTTATCCAACTGATCGCGGAATCCCTGAATATGATTCGATGATAGTTGAAGATTCTGGATATTACCTCGATCAAATCAACTATTCCAGCAGGGATGCTGTTATAAGTGCACTGCTACGTATCCCCAACAGCAGCCATCCGGTCCCCGGCATCCTCATACTCCCAGGGGCCTCTGTATCAAAAGAGGGCGAGCAGGGGCTGTCTGCCGAACTGGCAGATATGGGGTATGCGTCCATGGTCATTGACCAGCGCAACTTGGGAGGAGTGGACTTCCAGCTTGACGGCAGGTTGTTCCAGGCCGGGCTTGAAACTACCCAGCATAAAATGGTCTTTGATGCCCTGAAAGCTGTTGATGTACTGCGCCAGTACCCTGCGGTTGACCCTGACAACATCGCTATTATTGGTATCAGTAACGGCGGCAGGTTTGCCATCATTGCCGCAGCTATCGACCCGTCAATCAGCGGAGTGGTGGGTATCAGTACCAGCGGGTATGATGTTGAATCCTTTATTGCAAATGATTCGAGCCAGGTCACGGAAAACCAGACCAGGTTCCTGCGCTCTATTGACCCGGATACTTATCTGGACAGGCTGCCGCCACGCAAGCTGGTGATGGTGCATATGCTTAACGATTCCATCATCCCGCTTGAACTGGCGCAGGTGACATATGTGAAGGCAGGGGAACCTAAGGTCTTTTATCCGGTTGAGGGTAGCAGCCATGGGTACAATGCTGCTATGAGGGATGTGCTGGAAGCTGAGATGGGATTGATATTCAGTTAGTGGAAAGTAACTTTTATCCATGAAGCTGTTGTCGAATACATCAGGCGGCATGAAGACGATATAATGGATGATTCCTTTTTTGCTGTAATCGGGTCATTTGCAACAAAAGAGGGCAACTGGAGTGAAAGGGATGACTGGAGGGAATAGATGCGTATATTCCTGGATACCAGCGATCTTAGCCTTGAGCGACAGGAAGGACAGGAACCATAAGACTGCAAGTGCATACCTTGAGGATAATGTACATAAAGGGGCATGATTCGTACTGGGCCACAACGTACTTGTGGAATATATTGATGGCGTGACCAAACGAATCGGAAAACAGAAAGTACTGGAAGAACTGTATAATATCCAGAATAGCAAATTACTGGTTATCGAGCCTGTATCAAAAGTGGACTTGGACCTGGCAGGTGCTATTATGGTGCCTCGTGGATGGATGGGAAGCAGTGCCCGGAACTCATCATCTGAACGAGCTACTGCTTCATTCTGGCTTGGTTCATTTTCCAGACTGATGCAAAAGCATTTTTGTATGTCCGTGTATATTTGCTTAACAAGAAATCATGCTGAAATAAGATAAATGGAGATTATGATGAAAGTACGTGATGCAATAAAAATGATAGAAGCAGATGGCTGGTATTAAATTAAAACCAGAGGAAGTCATAAACAATACAAGCATCACACAAAATCAGGTAGAGTAACAATTGCTTATCATTTAAATGATTATTTAGCACCCGGGACTTTTAATAGTATCTTAAAACAAGCAAAATTGAAAGCGGTAGAATAAGATGTATCGTTTCTTAATTGTGATTGAAAAGGCAAATAATAATTATTCAGCATATTCACGTGATTTGCCTGGTTGTGTTGCAACAGGTGCTAACCGTGAAGGTACAGAACAAAATATGTATGATGCAATTGAAATGCATATTCAGGGATTAATAGAAGACAACTTGCCGATTCCAGAATCAAATTCTTTTGCAGAATATGTGGCAATTAATGAAATATCAGGCACAGCTGATACAGCACAACCAACTTAATAATATTTTCATTCCACCATTTCTACTCTTACCGAGTGCTTATCACACTCCGCTCAACCCTTAAGCCCTTGTGGTGTGCTGAGCGGGCTGGCAGGCGCATTTTTAGTACTTCATAGATGCATTGCGTGTCCGGTGGGCTGGGGCTGCAAATTTGGATAAATACTTGGTTGGGTGTTGCAGGTGGGGGCTTAAAGAGCAGGACAAAATAGAAAGATCATTTATTTCTACTGACACTGATCAATACAGGCAAGAAGATCAAAGCTACTAAAAATACTGCTAAACCTGCTGCAGCAAAGCTTACATGGAAACCATATGAATCAGCGATCAACCCACCTGTAAAAGGACCTATTGCAAAACCAAGAGAACCGAACAGGTTGAACCCACCCATGGCAGTCCCCCTCTTTGAAGGATCTGCAAAATCACCAGCTAATGCTGCCGATGGAGGATACATAAGTGCTCCAGCGACACCACCGATCACCATTACTAAAACCAGCAAAGGTGGGGCCGTGAAGCCAACACTTATTACTATAATGCTATAGAGAACGGAACCAACTATCAGGGGTGGAACTCTTCCTATTCTATCAGATATTACACCGAAAGGGTACTGAAGCATGGCAAAAGGTATTAAAAACGCAGCCATGTACATTCCGATAGTACCTGGCCCCATCCCATAATTAATTGCAAGCATAAGTGGGAAAACGCCCACAAAAAATCCTACTGTAAACCGCTCAACAAAAGAAAAGGCATATGGAATGAATATCCTTTTTTCTTCCCTGAGCAACATTAGTGAATCTATAAAAGAGGTAGGTCTTGAATCGAGTTTGCGCTCTTTGAGCATTAATGCTGCGATCAATGCTCCAAGTAATAGTAGTAAAGAACCAAAGTAAAGAGGATAAAGGGGATCTATTGAACCGATCTTACCACCAAATGGTGCTCCCATGGCATTACCTGATGCCATTCCCAGGCCAAGTATTCCCATTCCCTTACCATACTGTGTTTTTTTGACTAGATCGAGTACTGATGTCATAATTAAAGAAAATGCCATTACAGTGAAGGCTCCTTCAATGAATCGCAGTGCCAGTAGGGCTGACATGGTAGGGGCAAGGGTAAGGCTAAACATCAAGAGAGCATTACCCAAAAATCCGGTAACGATGAATATTTTTCTTTTCCCTAACTTATCGGAAGTGCTGCCCCATATAAGAGAGAATATTACATATGCGGCCAGATTTATTGAAACAAATAAACTAGTCTCTGCTACGGATGTGACATAAAACCTCTCCATAACAAAATCTTCCATAACAGGATATATCAATGTGACACTGAACATCAGCAGAAATGTTAAAATACCAAGAATATATATCTCCCGGTAGCCTTCTTTATCTATTTCAGGAATAATGCCACCCTCTTTTCTATTCATTGATCATTTATTTAATATTTAGATTATTTGTAATCTAAATCGATGAAAGGTTGAAAAATTTTAATTTTATTTACACAATAGTGTCGAGTCAACCATACAATATTGCAACATATATGATCTGACACGGTTATATTTTCCAGTAATTTTCAAGACGCTGATTAACGCAAATTAACGCTGATTTAAGGTTGCGTCTGCGTTAATCAGCGTCTAGTGTGATTATTGAATAATTAGATTTTAAAATTGTACCGCATACCCTTTATAATCCGACACTTGATGGTTGACTTAACAATAGTATCAATTGGGTAATTAATTTTTCAATTTG
>Ga0255444_1016_pt1 | contig 21631 bp, 20 predicted proteins | sample ANMaggSeSYBR02I8_FD_182664 | JGI IMG/M metagenome (GOLD analysis project Ga0255444, IMG submission 182664) | Sediment cell enrichment communities from methane seep in Santa Monica Basin, California, United Staets - ANME aggregate JGI... | ecosystem: Environmental > Aquatic > Marine > Cold seeps >...
AAATAGTTCACCTCAACATGAATTGGTAATTATATTCTGGTTATGAAATGATATGATATGATATATAAATATCAGCCGTATCCCTTTCAAATTAAATGGTAATTACTCATATTGCTCGGAAAAATGGATACTATCAGCCCCATTTCCGTATCGCCTTTTCAAGTTCAGAGTGGTTTTTGGCATATTCGTTTATGGACGTTCCTTCCACCCATGCATCCACTGCCTGGCGCATGGCTCTGGCACCGGAGGTAGTACCTTCCGGGTGTCCGTGTACGCCGCCGCCTGCCTGTACAATACAGTCCGTACCGTAGCCGTCCAGGTTTGGTGCCACGTTCAAAGGGCTCAAGCCGCCTGAGGCAACCGGAAATACACCTTTAAGACCCGACCACTCACCCCTGAGGGCATCCCGACAGCGGTCGTTCTCTGTAGTATCAATATCCATCTTACCATGGTAGCTTCCGGTATGAAGATTGGTACCGCCTGCCATCCTGACCAGCTTTGATATTACCAGCATGGAAATTCCGTGCTTCTTGTTACGGGTAATGGCACCGTGCATGGTCCTGTGCACATGGATCGGTACATCAATATTGGCAGACAGTTCCTGCAGTGCGTCAAATCCTGATGTCAGCACGTCCACCATGACCATATTGGCACCTAGTTCCACTGCCTTTTGTACCCTGTCCACTATCTGCGCTGCCCCTGTGGTCACGTTGACTGCATAGAACACTTTCTGCCCGGTCTGGTTTTCTGCCTTGTCGAGCATATCCATAACCCTTGCCAGCCGTTCTTCCAGTGGACAGAACTGCTGGTTTGTCAGGGTTTCATCATCCTTTATCAGGTCAAGACCCCCCATTGCAGCGTTATATGCCACCTGTGCCGTCTGCTTTGGGTCCAGGCCAACCTTTGGTTTTATGATGGTACCCACCAGGGGGCGGTCATGTACGCCCAGGATGTTGCGGGCTTCCTTGATACCATAACGCGGCCCTGAATGTGCCTTTAGCAGTTCATCTGGAAATTCCACATCAACAAGCCTGATATTCTTTAATGCACCCAGGCCGAACAGGTTACCCGCAATGACAGAGAGGTACTGTGGTATATTGCCGGGTTCGAACAGTTCCACAGGGAATCCGATCTCCACAGTTGTACCTTCAGCTTTCAGTACCCTTCCATCCAGCCGGTGTGCAGGGTCACCTTCCTTAAAGGTGCTGACCTCTGTCCACGTGCCAGTTGACTGCTCGGCTGCAATGGCTCCTGCCGCTTCTTTAATGGGCAGGTCTGTTTCAACATAATATTTTGTTACTACATCCATATTGTTACTCCTCCTCTTACCGTACTTTCCTGGCGGCCTCTTCCACAAGATCGTTACCATATTCTATGAGTTCCGTACCCTTTTCTACAGTTTTGTACCATATTCCACGAGTTTAATACCATATTCTACCAGTTCGGCTGTGCGTCCGGATGTGCTGGATTCTGCATATACCCTGACCAGCGGTTCAGTTCCACTGGGCCTGATCAGTATCCAGCCGTCCTGAAACCATAATTTGAGCCCGTCCGTGCGGTCCACTTTGACATCCCCTAAACCCTCGACATCGCCTACACCCCCGACATCTCCGGCACTTCCGATACCCTCGTGCAGGTCTTGGGTCAATAGCATATCAACTACCTGTTTCGGGTCCTTTACATGTATCTTTTTCTTTGTATTGTAGTATTCAGGGATTCCCTGTTTCAGCTCTGAAAGCTTCCTGCCTGATGCAAGTATCCCAAGCATCCTGGCTGCGGTCATTGCACCGTCCCGGCAGTACTGGAATTCCGGGAAGATAAGACCGCCGTTGCCCTCACCACCGAATACTGCACCCGTCTCTATCATCTTACGGGCCACGTCTATGCTGCCGACCGCTGTCCACAGGAGTTCGCAACCCATTGATTCAGTCACGTCCCGCACCTTCAGCGACGAACTTACAGGGGTTACCACGCTGCCTTTTTTCTCTTCGAGCATATACCCGGCCATTATTGCCAGCAGGTCTTCCTCGTCAAGGAACTCACCCTTTTCATCCACGAATGCCACCCTGTCTGCATCACCGTCATGGGCCACGCCAAGGTCGGCTCCGGCGGCTTTTACAGTACTCATAAGGTCACCCAGTTCCTCTCTTGTGGGTTCGGGTGCCCTACCGGGAAATGTGCCGTCAGGCTGGGCATTCAGGGTTATAACCTTACACCCCAGTTCCCTTAACAGAATGGGCGTCACTCCGCATCCTGCCCCGCAGCCAGGGTCCACTACCACTGTCAAACCTGCTGTGCTAATGGCACCGGCATCCACCTTTGAAATGATCGCGTTCATGTATGTCCTGGGGATTGTTTGGTCAATGGAAAACCCGCCAGTCTCATTCCACTGTGCAGCATGGAACTCACCGGCATAGTATATCTGCTCCACTTCTGCTTCGCCTTTTCTTGAAAACTCGGTACCGTCACCAGCCACTATCTTCAGGCCGTTGTATTCCCTTGGATTGTGGGATGCAGTTATCATTATACCCGCATCTGCGTTATCACGTACATAATACTGCAGCGCAGGTGTGGGCAGTACTTCTACATCCACCACTTCCAGGCCCGTGGACAGCAGTCCCGCTATTGCAGCTGACTTAAGCATGTTCCCTGAGATGCGGGTATCCCTGCCCACTGCCACCCTGCTGCCAAGGCTGTGCCTGTGCATATATGTACCCAGGCTCTGTCCCAGGTCCAGGGCCATATCGGGTGTCATTTCAGAATTTGCTATCCCTCTTACTCCATTGGTACCAAATAACGTCATATTTTTTCACATCTCCATAAAGGTATTTAAGATTAAAAATCTTTTTATGAGTGGTCCTGCACCCAGAATTCGCCTGTGGTTGTGTATTCCTTTTTCCAGATGGGGACCTCTGCCTTCACCCGCTCTATGGCATCTGACAGGGCCTGGAAGAGCTGCTGCCTGTGTGAGGCTGCAACTACGATATATACGATATCCTGCCCTGCTTCTATCCTGCCCACGCGGTGATGTATCCTGACATCCAGGATGCCTTCACATGCTTTCAGGTCGTTTTCGATAAGGCTGATCTTATTGCCAGTTGCCTCTTCGTAGGATTCGAATTCCAGGCTTTTTGTTTCCACGTCCCCTGTCTTTTCCCTTACAATTCCTGTAAAACTTCCGATTGCTCCTGCTTCTGCGATCCTGGGGTTCTGCCGCACTTTTGTTATGAGGGAATCTAGGGTATGGTATTCAGGCTGCTGCTCTATAATGTCTAGCAGGTTTGTAAGTACTTTTTCTGGCAGGTCAAAGGCACTATCCAGCCTTGCCACCTTATCTGGCAGTTCCAGGTCTCCCAGGATAATTTTTGGCAGGCGGCTATCCTTGAACCCTTCGACCACTGCGTAGTCCATGCCGCTGTTGGCCAGTTCATCAAGGGTATTCCCCAGGTCGGTATCGGGGATGAATTTTGCTGTACCTGACTGGGTTATACCAAGTACTGCCCTGGCACCGGCTTCCAAGTGCCGTCGTGTATCTGTGCCACTGGGGTTCAGGTCATGATCTGGCATATGTTTTACCGTCCCAACACTGCCACGTTTGGCCAGTTCCCGTACCAGTTGTTCAACCAGGGTGGTCTTGCCGGATTTTTTGTAACCTGTCACTGAGATGATTTTCATGCACCTGTATTATTGGGGCTTTACATTTTAGACTTTGTGTTTTATAAGGATTGAAGGCAATCCTGGATATTGAATGCGCCGCAAGACCGCAACCATGGGACATCAAAGAACTGTCACTTATGAGGAAGGGCAGTGGGAACTGCTGGAAGATCTCAGGCAAATGGCGGCCAGTGTAATGTATTCCCTGCAGAATGCGGGATTTGAAAGCCTTGTATACGGCAGTCTTGCCAGGGGTGATGTATCACAAGGTAGCGATATCGATATCATTATTCCGGGGGTGGCCAGGTCGTTCATGGTGGAACTGGCGCTGGATGAACACGGCATCACTGGCAGGAAGCTGGTACAGGCCACGCCTGGTGGGCTTGCTAAGGCACATATCTACCTGCCAGGGAATACTATGGTCACGTTCCCACTGGTTGAGCCCAATACCAGGGAACTGGATTTCTATGCTTTTGGTGGACAACTGGGGCCGTATGGGCTGGAGAATGTGGCCCATAATCGTGTTCCTGGTGTGGATAAACGGTTGATGTTGATTGAACCGATGCCGGAGGGGCATATTGAAACGCCTCTGTCAGACCTGCCGCCTGGTTCGGTAGCCAGGAAGGTGGGGGTGTGACAGGATATTGTTGAGGAGAGGATACGGGTGCTGAACAGGCGGGCAAGGGTTGGCATTACCGGGGTGTATCTTGACAGGCTGCTGGCCCCGGATGAGGGGTTCGAGGCTGTGCTTGAGGAGATCGCGGCAAGGGATTCACTGGTGAGGCGCAGGGTTAGGGGAAGATGAGGAAGGGGTTTGGGCTGGGGGGTGTTTTGTGGTCTTTTCTACAGAGGAGATGGAGAATACCGAGGCATAGATTAGATATAAAAATAAAGTAACTATTCAGCCATACAAACTATGGCTACTGATAACGAAAGTAGATTTTGTGGCTTTTTATGAAACATTCATGGCTAATGTCTTCCGATATCGATTTCATAAATATAAGGAAATTGTAGAAGTGGAGGGTGATGGCTTATGATAGCGTTTTATAGGCTGAATAGTTACAAAATAAATACGATAGTTTTATTTCAATTGGGTACAGAAGTATTGAAAAGTACCTGAAGGTTTATCAAAATGATATCGACGCACTCGGTTGGTAATAAGTGTAGCTTAATCGGTAGGTTGAATAGCTACTATACAATCAGGATGATGGATAAGATAATAAATCGTTATGCACAGTATTATAAACAGGCCTTGGACTTAAGTCCGGGGTATAGGTGACTGAAAGCGAAGGGGGTTGTGTGCATCCTTTGAATATAAAGAAAACCATATAACAACTCGGATAGTTGAAAAGATATTCTCAAATACTTGCAAAAAAGCAAACATCGAGAAAGACGTCACTGTGCATTCTCTCAGGCATAGCTTCGCTACACATCTACTTGAATGCGGTATTGACCTGCGGTATATCCAGGAGGTGTTGGGGCACAAGAGTTCAAAAACAACAGAAATATATACGCATGTAAGTAACAGGGATATAGGAAAGATAAAAAGTCTGCTGGATAGCTTACAGATAAAAGGAGGAGAGGAAAATGATTGACGATTATGGAGTTCGACCAGAGGGATGTATATGCGAAGTAAGTTCGGATATTGTTATGTTCAATGCCCGGCTATAAATGCAAATCTCGGCCATCCGTGCCCGAGGAATAAGAAAACATGAATGAAGGATTGAACGGTGAATGTGAATGACATTTGAAAAGCAAATAGAAGAATCTTTAATCAATAAGCTTAAAGACCTCAAATACACTTACCGCGATGATATTCAGGAGAAAGCCTCGCTTGAAACGAATTTCAGAGAGCACTTTCAAAGACTCAATAAAGTAAATCTGAATGATTCAGAATTTGCACGGCTGAGGGATGAAATTATTACTGCCGATGTATTCACGGCAGCAAAAACCTTACGGGAAATAAATACCTTTCGCCGGGATGATGATACACCACTGCAATACACCCTGGTCAATATCAAGGACTGGTGCAAAAACGAATTTGAAGTCATTAACCAACTACGAATAAATACTGATAATAGTCATCATCGTTACGATGTCATCATACTCATTAATGGCGTGCCGGTTGTTCAGATTGAACTTAAAACCCTGCAAGTAACCCCAAAGCGGGCCATGGAGCAGATTGTTGAATATAAAAACGATCCGGGCAATGGTTTTACTAACTCACTGCTTTGTTTTATGCAGCTTTTTATTGTCAGCAACGAAAGCAATACCTACTACTTCTCTAATAATCATAAAGACCATTTCAGCTTTAATGCGGATGAAAGATTTCTTCCTATTTATCAGTTAGCCGATGAAGCCAACAAGAAAATCACCCATTTACATGAGTTTGCCGAAAATTTTCTCGCAAAATGCACTCTGGGGCAAATGATCAGCCGGTATATGGTACTTGTGGTTAGCGAGCAAAAATTAATGATCATGCGTCCATATCAAATCTATGCGGTTAAAGCAATTGTTGACTGTATCCATCAAAACCGCAGTAATGGTTATATATGGCACACCACGGGCAGCGGAAAAACCCTTACTTCTTTCAAAGCTTCGACACTTTTAAAAGACAACCCTGACATTGAAAAGTGTTTATTTGTTGTTGACCGAAAAGACCTGGACAAGCAAACCCGGGAGGAGTTCAACAAGTTCCAGGAGGGATGCGTTGAAGAAAATACCAATACGGAAACTCTGGTTCAACGGCTGTTATCAGAAGATTATAGCGATAAAGTTATTGTGAGCACCATCCAGAAATTGGGGCTTGCCCTTGATGAAAACAGTAAAAGAAACAAAAACAGCAAGCAAAAAGGCAAACTGACCTATAAAGAACGATTAGAGCCTCTTCGTGATAAAAGGATTGTCATCATTTTTGATGAATGTCACCGCTCACAGTTTGGTGATAACCATAAAGCCATCAAGGAGTTTTTTCCAAAAGCGCAGCTTTTTGGATTTACCGGAACACCCATTTTTGAAGAAAATGCGATCTATAAGCAAATCGACGGTACTCAGTCTTCTTACAGGACAACAAAAGATATTTTTGAAAAACAGCTGCACGCCTACACCATTACCCATGCGATTGACGATGGCAATGTTCTGCGTTTTCACATTGATTATTTAAAGCCGGATAGCAAGAAAAAGATTGGAATAGCTGATATTGCCAGTAAAAAAGCTGTTGTGGATTCTATTCTTGAAAAACACGATGCTGCTACTAATGCAAGACGGTTCAACGCCCAATTGGCGACAGGCTCAATAAATGACGCTATCGAATATTATGAACTCTTCAAAGAGACACAGGAAAAGCGTGCACAGGAAAATGAAGATTTTAGTCCGTTAAATGTTGCCTGTGTCTTTTCGCCCCCTGCCGAAGGAAATAAAGATGTTCAGCAGATTCAGGAAGATTTGCCTCAGGAAAAAGCAGACAACGAACAGGAACCCGATAAAAAGAAAGAAGCCTTGAAAGCAATTATTGCTGATTATAACAAACAGTACGGCACAAACCACCGTATAAACGAGTTTGATTTATATTATCAGGATGTACAGAAAAGAATTAAAGACCACAAGTATTCCAATGCCGACTATCCGCATAAAAACAAAATCGATGTGGTTATTGTTGTCGATATGCTGTTAACAGGCTTTGACTCGAAGTATCTGAACACCCTATATGTGGATAAAAATTTAAAGCAGCATGGTTTGATACAGGCTTTTTCCAGAACAAACCGGGTTTTGAATGACACAAAGCCCTATGGAAACATTCTTGACTTTAGACAACAGACCAAAGAGGTAGATGAGGCTATCGCACTTTTTTCCGGCCAGGATAAGGACAAGGCTAAAGAAATATGGCTTGTTGATTCAGCTCCTGTTGTTATTGAAAAATACAAAGAAGCGATTGCCGCATTAGATGGTTTTATGACAAAAAGCGATTTGGTATGCGAGCCGAAGGAAGTTTACAATCTCAAAGGAGATACATCCCGTATTAATTTCATCAATCAGTTTAAGGAAGTACAACGGCTAAAAACACAATTAGACCAATATACTGATTTATCCGTTGAGCAAAAAAACCAAATGGAAGCCCTTATCTCTGAAGATAAATTGCGTTCATTCAGGAGTTCTTATTTAGAAATCGCTCAACGACTAAAAGAAAAACAACAAAAAGATGGAAACAACCTAGATCCTGACGTTGCTCAGCTGGATTTTGAGTTTGTCCTGTTTTCCTCTGCGATTATCGACTATGACTACATCATGTCGCTTATATCGAAGTACACACAAAGCGGGTCAAAAAAGCAGAAGATGAGCCGGGAACAGCTTATCAACCTGCTCGCCTCCAACACCAATTTAATGGAGGAGCGGGAAGATATTATCGCCTATATCAACACCTTAAAAGCCGGCGAAGGGTTAAACGAAAAAGAGATAAAAGAGGGCTACCAGCAATTCAAGGCAGAAAAAGCCGCCAAAGAAATGGCAGAGGCCGCCGGGAAGCACGGACTGGAGGCGGAATCATTACAGGCTTTTGTGGATGAAGTCATGGACCGCATGATCTTTGATGGGGAAAGGCTCAGTGATTTGATGGCGCCTCTTGGATTGGGCTGGAAAGACAGAACAAAAAAGGAACTGGATCTGATGGAAGACTTAATACCGCTCTTGAAAAAACTTTCCAGTGGGCGTGAGATTATGGGGCTGGGTGCATATGAGTAATAAAAAGGAACCACAGAGGATGAAGCCCGAAAATAAGAGTAAAGGCTTGGTGCCCGGGCTGCGCTTTCCCGAGTTTCGGGATGCAGGGGAGTGGGAGGAACGTCAACTATCTCATCTAACAACTAAAATTTCTGACGGAATTCATACAACTCCTGTTTATGACAAAAATGGGGAATATGCTTTTATTAATGGAAATAATCTCGTACATGGCAGGATTTTAATTGATGAAAAAACTAAGCGAGTTAATTTGGGAGAGTTCAATAAGCACAAAAAGCCACTTGATGAGAACTCTATCCTCATGTCAATTAACGGAACGATAGGAAATTTAGCTTTTTTTAGGGGTGAGCAGGTAATTTTAGGAAAAAGTGCATGCTTTATTAAAATCGACAGCAGGCTAGCAAATAAGTTTTTAATTTATAATATGCTTCAAACCGAAAAAGTTAAACATTTATTCACTTCTGAATTAACGGGTTCTACAATTAAAAATCTATCGCTTGCAACGATTAAAAACATTGCGCTACGAGTTCCCACCCTCCCCGAACAACAAAAAATCGCTGATTGTCTCTCTTCTCTCGATGAGCTAATCACCACCCAGGCTCAAAAAATCGACACGCTCAAAGCCCATAAAAAAGGGCTGATGCAGAAGCTCTTCCCCGCCGAAGGGGAAACCGTGCCCGGGCTGCGCTTTCCCGAGTTTCGGGATGCGGGAGAGTGGGAGATTTGCCAATTAGGGAAGTTTATAGAGGAGTTTCGAGAGAATTCATGCATACAAGATGAATTTGAGGTATTAACTTCGGCTCGAAGTGGTCTTGTAAGACAAAGAGAATATTATGACAACGAACGTATAACTGAACGGGACAATGTTGGCTTTAATATCATTCCGCCAAAATATATAACCTATAGGAGTAGAAGCGATGACCGTCGCTTTTATTTCAATGAAAACAACTTGGGGCTTACTGGAGTAATTAGCACATATTATCCAGTGTTTCGTATCCTTGGAGGAGACAATAAGTTTTTCATTGAATTACTTACTCGATTTTCAGAAATTGTAGGAAAATTTAGTGTAGGAACATCGCAAACAGTTCTTTCTATGAATAATTTAAAACGTTTAAAACTGCCAGTTCCATTAGAAGCCGAACAACAAAAAATCGCCGACTGCCTTTCTTCTCTCGATGAGCTTATCACCGCCGAGGTTCAAAAAATCGACACGCTCAAAGCACATAAAAAAGGGCTGATGCAGGGACTTTTTCCGTCTGCCGATGAGGTGGGTGTATGAGTAATGAAGTTCCCGCTGAAATACAAAAAGAAGTTTTTAAGAATGTTGTTTTAAACAGACTCAAACATAAGGCCTATGAAAACCTCGGCTATAAAGCTTTGATAGAAAGTAGTTATACTTTTAAGGCTGATACAAAAGAATACATATTAATAGACGGTATTTCCGAGGATGTAATTGCTGAAATTAATTTCATATTAAAAAGAATTGGCTTTATTCAATTTGATACAATAGAAGAGCTTTCCAGTTATTTTCGCAAATTACTGAATATTAAGAAGTACATTCTTGTTTTTGCCTATAATGGTACCGGTAAAACCCGGCTTTCAACCGCATTCAAGGATTTAGGCAAAAGTGACGAAGAAACTAACGCAGATACACTGTACTACAATGCCTTTACCGAAGACCTGTTTACCTGGGATAATGATTTAGAAAATGATACCAAAAGAGTTTTGCAACTGAATAGAGATTCCCGCTTTTTCAGTGGACTACGAGAACTAGAAATGGAAAGCCGTATTCGTCGTTTTTTAAGCAGATATGCCGATTTCGATTTTTCTATTGACTATGACAGATGGAATGTCAGCTTTTCCCGTGAGATAAGAAAAGATGATGCAACGAAAAAAATAGAGCATATAAAAATATCTCGCGGAGAAGAGAATATCTTTGTCTGGTGTTTTTTCCTCGCTGTTGCCCGGCTTGCAATTGATAAGCAGGAGGCTTATGACTGGGTTAAATACATCTACATTGATGACCCCATCTCATCTCTGGACGACAATAACGCTATTGCTGTCGCCAGCCACCTGGCCCAACTACTCAAGAAACAAAATGATATAAAAACGGTCATCTCAACGCACCATGCGCTTTTCTTTAATGTCATGTACAATGAACTAAACAAGGCAGAAAAATATTTCTTGAGCAGGAAGAATGAAGGCGGCGAGTATTCCATACGAAATACCGGCGATACTCCATTCTTTCACCACGTTGCTCTTTTAAAAGAGCTTCATGAAGTTGCCGATTCTGGAAGGCTATATACCTATCACTTTAATATCCTGAGAAATATCATTGAAAAAACCGCCACATTTCACGGTTTTAAAAATTTTTCCTCATGTATTAAACAAGATAGCGATGATCAGGACGGAACCATACATACAAGGCTGGTAAATCTTTTAAGCCATGGAAATTACTCTTTGTTTGAACCAAAAGAGATGCTTGATGACAATAAGGAATATTTCAAGAAAATCCTTAATGTTTTCATGGAAAATTACCGATTTAATCCTGAATTATTTCCCCAAGAGAGGACTTAAACAATGACTGATACAATGCAAAAACAACTGGGCGCTACTCTCTGGAAAATCGCTGACCAACTACGCGGTGCTATGAACGCCGATGACTTCCGGGATTATATGCTCTCTTTTCTTTTTCTACGCTACCTTTCAGACAACTATGAAGTTGCAGCTGAAAAAGAGCTTGGAAAGGATTACCCGGAGTTGAATGAAGACGACACAAGGACACCCCTTTCTGTCTGGTATGAAGCAAACGAGGACGATACGGCGGTATTTGAAAAACAGATGAGACGTAAAGTTCATTATATTATCAAACCTGAATATCTCTGGAGTAGTATATACGAGCTGGCAAGAACCCAAAGCGATGACCTCTTAAAAACCTTGCAAGCCGGATTTAAACATGTTGAAAATGACTCTTTTGAAAGTACTTTCCATGGTCTTTTTTCGGAAATCAATCTGGACTCTGAAAAACTCGGGAAAAACTACTCTACCCGTAACACAAAACTCTGTACAATTGTAAGCAAAATTGCCGAAGGGCTTTCTGAGTTTTCTACCGAGAGTGATATTTTAGGCGATGCCTATGAATATCTGATTGGGCAGTTTGCTTCCGGTTCAGGTAAAAAAGCCGGAGAGTTTTACACACCACAGCAGATTTCAACCATATTGTCTAAAATTGTCACCCTGGATAGTCAAAATCCAAGTTCCGGTAAAAAGAAAAAGCTGAAAAATGTTCTCGATTTTGCCTGTGGTTCAGGTTCGCTACTTTTAAATGTAAGGAAACAGCTTGGACCCAACAGTATCGGGCAGATTTACGGTCAGGAAAAAAATATTACTACTTACAACCTTGCGCGCATGAACATGCTGCTACACGGTGTAAAGGACTCCGAGTTTCAAATACACCATGGGGATTCACTGCTCAATGACTGGGATATTCTCAATGAAATGAATCCGGCTAAAAAGCTTGAGTGTGATGCCGTTGTTGCCAATCCTCCCTTTAGTTATCGCTGGGAACCAAATGATGCTTTGGGAGAAAACTTCCGTTTTAAAAGCTACGGCCTCGCGCCTAAGTCTGCTGCCGACTTCGCCTTTTTGTTGCACGGCTTTCATTTTTTAAGCGATGAAGGCACCATGGCCATTATTCTGCCCCATGGCGTTCTTTTCCGTGGCGGAGCCGAAAAACGAATACGAACAAAATTATTGAAAGACGGCAATATCGATACAGTTATAGGTTTACCGGCAAATCTTTTCTTTTCTACAGGTATTCCGGTTTGCATTCTTGTCCTGAAAAAATGCAAAAAATTTGATGATGTTTTATTTATCAACGCCGGCGAATACTTTGAAAAAGGCAAACGGCAGAATCTTCTTTCAGATGAGCACATTGATAAAATCATAAATACATATCAGTATCGAAAAGAAGAAAAGCGGTATTCACGATGTGTCTCAATGGAAGAAATAGAAAAAAACGAATACAATCTGAATATTTCGCGGTATGTGAGTACAGCAGAGGCAGAGAAATTAATTGATATTAAACAAGTCAACAAAGATCTGGTTGAAATTGAGGAAAAAATGACGACGGCAAAAGATACACATGATAAATTTCTTAAGGAACTTGGGCTGTCAAAATTGCCTTGAATCTATAGGTGCCATTCACATTTTTAGAATAAGTGAAGAAAGTCAAAATACACGGATGTATTTTGACTTGAAAGAAAAGCCGGACACTGAACGTAACAGCGTGTATATGCTGCGCCGGAGTGCCGGCTTGGGCTACGCCACATTTTCACCTGCGAGTACGCTACGGTGAAAACGTCACATACACGCAACCGTTATATGAATTCATAATCAAAACCCACTGATTTTCACAAGAATATGGAATATTATATCCAACACGTTATTAGGGATTGTAAATATTGAACATTTTTACCCTCACTATTTTCGTGCCCATTTTTGCCAATAAAAGCCTAAAAAACAAAAAACGATAAGAGGCCTTATGCACCTGCGTCATGATGCCCCGTTTTTATAAAACGGGGTCTGTGACTGCGTGCCTTGAAGCATAAAAGAGAAAGATAAATAAACAGGACATTGGAGATAAAAAAAAAATCATGTCCCACTGTGGGTTAAAATCCCCCCGTCGGGGTCTGCTCCTGGACGAAGAGAATAGGAAGTGCGGTGCTGCGAAGTACTGTGCGGAGTTCCTTAGTATCGGCAACCACAGCCTGAAGCGCAAGCGAACGCAAGGTGGCCTTAGCGATTGGCGACATTCCAGTCATAAATGGAAGCTTGAGCAGAATATAATCGCTGGGGTGGTTATCGTTGGGATGGTTGCGAATGCTCTTTTATGTAACCGAGGGAGGTCTCATGCTGTCCTGCCAGAAATTGGGTTTACATCCTACACGTTTCAGGATAAATGAACTCAAGGGAAGGAGAACAGGTAGGCGAGGTATAACCTAATGGGAAAGCCAGACCAATGCAGTATGAGAAGTCGGACGAACTCATAGTAGCAATGATGGTCAAGCCGATGATATACCGAACCTGTGCCGCAGGGTGCAGGGGGCGACGGTATGAGGAGAAAACTTGACCTAGCGAAGGGGTTCTAGTTTTGGATAGAGTCAAAGGATTCAGCACGATAACATCAATCGGAAAAAAAAAAATGCCAGAAAAGTACTTTGTCGAAAAACTAAGTAGACAAAAACGCTATCTGGATATATGAAATGAAGATGGTGGAATAACTGCTGAAGACCTAAAACCGATGGAGAAAGTAATGAAAAAGTGGAATCAACGTTACCATGACAAATTCAAGAAACATTCCCTGATCAATCAGGTCTGGGATGAAAAGAACCTTGAAAACGCATGGAAGCGTGTGAGAGCGAACAAAGGAAGTGCAGGAATCGACAGGGTAACAATCCCGGTATTCCAGCAAAACCTACCGCAGAATCTAGCAGAAATACAGAGACTGCTCAAAGAGAAACGCTATGTTCCCGAGCCAGTGAAGAGAGTTCTCATCCCAAAAGATAACGGGAAAATGAGACCTCTTGGAATACCAACAGTAAGGGACAGAGTGGTTCAGCAAGCACTAAAGAACGTCCTTGAACCGATATTTGAAGAGATATTCCTTGCCCAGAGCCATGGGTACAGACCCAATACCGGTGCACACGAGGCAGTCAGGAAAGCGGAAGCATACCTTGAGGCAGGCTACCACTGGGTAGTGGATGCCGATATCAAGGGGTTTTTCGACCACGTTGACCACCAGCTACTAATGGATCTGGTCTGTGAAAAGGTCAGCGATGGCAGGGTTCTTTCCCTAATAGAATCGTTCCTTACCAGTGGAATAATGAATGAAGGTATATTTGAGGCCAGTACAGAAGGCACTCCCCAGGGTGGAAATCTTAGTCCCCTCCTTGCAAATGTCTATTTGAACCACTTCGATAGACGTATGGGAGAGCTTGGATACTTGATTATCAGATATGCTGATGATATTCTTATTTTCTGCAAGTACGAATGGGATGCAGAAGACGCTCTCAAACGTGCAGGGGAGATTCTGGAAGGTGAGTTGAAACTCAAGCTCAGTCCTGAAAAGACGAAGGTTGTGCATGCACGGAAGAAAGGCGTGGAATATCTCGGCTTTCATTTCAATGGTCGCTGGAGGCGGCCTAAGGATAAAGCGGTGAAGAAGTTCAAGGCAGAGATTAAGCACAGGACAAGAAGAAAGCAGCCTAAGAACCTTGAAATGGTGATAGCTTCCATTAACCCGGTTATTCGGGGTTGGGGGAATTATTTCAAGGAAGGTACTGTGAAGAAGCGGTTTGAGGAACTGGACGGATATGTCAGAGCACGATTACGGAGTTTTCGGGCGAAGAAACGTACCTGGAAGGTCATTCTGTACACGCTCCCGAAACCCGAACTTGAGAGAATGGGTCTTGTTTCACTTAGTTCATTACTTAAATAGTCCATCTCCTGCAATGGGATAGTCCGAACGAAAGCCGCTTACGGGAAATCTGTACGAGCGGTTTGATGAGGAGGGGGAGGCCGTAAGGCCTCTTCTTTACTCTACCGGATGTCGATGGCTTGAAATATCCAGAAGATTCTAACCCTACAGTGCCATAAAAAATGACTCCCGGATTGGAAGCTTTATTCACAATCACAGAACTTTTGGTAGTAACTTATCTTATGAGGTGGAAGAAATAATGAGTGGCGAAATTCCTCAAATATTTGGAAGTATCGATAAAAAGTTAGAAGTTTTACTTTTCTTGAAACATGATCTAGACAAATTGAATAAAAGAGTGAAGAATATGGAAGAGACATTATCTAAATATGTGCTCATATTAAACGACGATGAGAGAGCAGATTTAAACGAAGCTATGGAAGAGTATGCTGCAGGCAAAACAACATCTCTAAAGGATGCTGAAAGGATTCTTGAGTTATGAAGATAGAATTTGGAACAAAAGCCCTGAAGTTCCTATCAAAATTAGAGAAAGGCAACAAAGAAAGAGTATTCAATAAAATAAAGGAACTTGAGAATGATCCATTTCCTTCATATGTAAAGAAATTGAAAGGTGAAAAGGATGTTTCCAGGATTATAATTGGAGATTTTGGGGTGCTTTACAGGTTAATTCCAGAAGATGACATAATCCTGGTTTTCAGAGTGGATAAAATAAGTAGGGTGCATGGGCGATGAAAATAACCCACGAATGCCCCCAACTTTAGTTGGGAGTGGTACGGATGGAGTCGCATGCCTTGAAGCAAAAAAACCAATTCATCCAGTAGACTCGACAATTTTCCATCTTTTTATCCATTCCAATGGAAAGGTATAAACACTCACAACCCAACCTACTTTACATGGAGCCGCTGCATTACCTTCAGGAAGTGAACGAATGGTGGACCAGCGGAAGCGTCAACCCCGTATTACTCCAAAAACTCCACCGGGACGAATTCAATGAACTCGCAGATCTCCTCGAAAGCGAACGTATCACAGCCGTTATAGGTCCGCGTCGGGTTGGGAAGACCACGCTTATGTACCAGTTGATAGACCATCTCTTGAACACAGGCACAAAAAAAGAGCATATCCTGTTCGCATCAATGGACGACCCCCTGGTCAAGATGATGACCGACCCCCTGAAGACCATAATAGACGAATATCTCGAAAAGATTGTCAAAAAGCCAATACGGGATGTTGAAAAGTTATACATCTTCATCGACGAGATACATTTCCTGGCTGACTGGAACCTATGGCTAAAAAGATATTTTGACCTGAAATACAACATCAAATTCATAATATCCAGTTCAAGCGCCACACATTTATTAAAATATTCAAGGGAATCACTTGTTGGCAGGATTTTTGAAATTAAGATACTGCCCCTTAACTTCAAGGAATTTATCAAATTCAAAGGCAGGATCGAGTTGCTAAAACCCTATAGCGGAAAGGATATTTTCAAAATTGATGTGAAGACAGATAAATTTGAACTCACAAAATACCAGAACGAACTGGTACTGTATTTCAACGAATATCTCTTATCTGGTGGCTATCCTGAATACCATCCTGCAAAGGACATACGGCTGTGGCAGGACATCCTTATTGCCGATGTGGTTGAAAAGACCATATACCGCGACATTGCAATACTGTACCAGATAAAGCACCCCCAGTATCTTGAAAAGATACTCACCTATATTGCCCAGAACAACTGCCAGACCGCATCATATAACCGGATAGCACAGGCACTCTCTATAAGCACAGATACGGTCATAAACATGTTAGAGTATCTGGAATCCACACATTTGATCGGAAGTTTACCTCTTTTCTCAAAGAATGTGAAAAAGCAAATACGTTCCAACCGGAAGTTCTTTGTGATCGATTCGGGATTAAGTAATGCCTTGCTCAAAAATCGTAGTCTAATGGATGAAAACTCTGGACTATTGGTAGAATCGGTAGTAAATTCCAATATGTTAACTGCAAAGGAGTTCAGGAGATTTTTCGATATAAGGAATATCTCTTATTTCACTGATAAGCAAAAGCATGAAGTGGATATTGTGCTGGACATTGACGGGAATATCTTGCCTGTAGAAGTGAAATACCAGAACAATATCTATCAGCATGACCTGAAGAACCTGCACTATTTCATGAAGGCACAGGGTCTGGATTTCGGGGTGGTGGTTACCAGGAACCTGTTTGAGATAAAGAAGAACATCATGTGCATTCCTGTGTGGATGTTCCTGTTGATATTCACGGCTTAGGTATTACTTTTACTTGCCTGCAAATATGAACATCAAATTACAGATAATATAATTATGGGTATAAGTCGATAAAATTAATACAATACTTGAAAAGGTCTTAGAGTAAGTGGCAAAATTAAAAGATTTCGTGTCCCCCTTCAGTTCATTAATATTCAAAACAACAAATGAACTATAGAAACCATCATGCATTCATGCCGATGCCCGGTACCTTCCATATCGACATCATTATTCCAGGGGTGGCCAGGTCGTTCATGGTGGAACTGGCACTGGATGAACACGGCATCACTGGCAGGAAGCTGGTACAGGCCACGCCGGGTGGGCTTGCCAAGGCCCATGTCTACCTGCCAGGGAATACTATGGTCACGTTCCCGCTGGTTGAACCCAGTACAAGGGAACTGGATTTCTATGCATTCGGAGGACAACTGGGGCCGGATGGGCTGGAGGATGTGGTCCATAACCGTGTTCCTGGTGTGGATAAACGGTTGATGTTGATTGAACCGGTGCCGGATGGGCATATTGAAACGCCGCTGTCAGACCTGCCGCCGGGTTCGGTTGCCAGGAAGGTGGGGGTGGGACAGGATATTGTTGAAGAGAGGATCAGGGTGCTGAACAGGCGGGCGAGGGTTGGCATTACAGGGGTGTATCTTGACAGGATGCTGGCCCCGGATGAGGGGTTCGAGGCTGTGCTTGAGGAGATCGCGGCAAGGGATTCGCTGGTGAGGCGCAGGGTGAGGGGGAGATGAGGAAGGCGTTGGGGGGTGTTTTGTGATGAGGTGGGCTTGTAATGCTGGTAATGAGTGCAGCTTAAGTGGTAGGTTGAATAGCTACCGTACAATTTGGGTGACGGATAAGATAAGAAATCGTTATGTACAGTATTATTTACAGGCCTAGGTACTCAAGTCAGGGGTATGTGACTGCAGGAAGGATAGGCGTTATGTGCATCCTTTGATAGCTTGGACCAGAATAACAGTCGTGGTACTAAAATTGGGGACGGATAAAACTAGAAAAAAGGACATGTAGAAAGACAGGTAACTACCTGTTATGCTGAGTAAAGAGGAAGTTATCAAAATACTTCCGTCTGTTATTACAATAAAGCACAAGGCAATCTTGATGATTACATATCCAGCAGGCTTAAGGGCAGGTGAAGTTATCCTGCTTGGAAGACCGCAAGGGAAGTTCCGTGTTCCTACGGGACATATTGCCGTTTGCTCCACAAAAAATTATACTTATGGTGATGATTTTTAGTTTATTCTCCATTTTCTTCGGTTTCATCTTCAGTAGATAATTCGATTTTTTCTGTTCCATGTATTCTGGCATGACACTTTTCACATAAAACCATAATATTATCTAATTCTGATTTTCCGCCATCAACATAACGCTTTTTATGATGATATTCTGGCTCCTTATAATCCTTAAATGATTCTCCACAAAGCTCACAGTTATCTTTTTTCTCAAATGCCGCAATCTTCTCTTCATCAGAGATCTGCCTTTTCTCATCAAGTTCTTCTAAGGGGTGCTTATCAAGAAATTCTCGGATTAATATGGTTCTCCTTAATGCGATTATCTTTTCAGACCAACCCCCACGAACATTATCATAGAATTTTTGATATGTTGGATTTGACCTTCTTCTGTCCTCGGAATACACTTTATTATGGAAATCTTCAATAAACTTTCTCACGTCATCTTCTTTTCCGATTAATGAGTACGATAGAAATAGTTCCCGTACCATTGTATACAGTGAGAACACCCATACATGTTTGCTTAAAAACTGATAATCTTCTCCCGGAAAGCAATTCCGTATAAAATTCAATATTTTTAGTGCATTTCTGTACTCTTTTGAGTCTCTGGAAAGGTTATGTTTTTCATCGAAAAATGAAAGTATTGAAGAAGTACCGGAATCTTTTTGCCCATATTTTTCATAAAATAGAATCCTTGCAGCATCAGGATATGCTCCATATCTTTTTTTTGAAATGCCAATTGATTCGGCCATAAAAGGATGTTTTGCAATTTCCCTCATACATAAAACAATATTTCCTGGCATTGCATTAAGTCGTTCTCCCAAAGTAAGGGGTTTTCCTCTTTGGAGTCTGGAAAATATTAGTCGAATCCTTTCATCATCATAATCTTCTAGAATATGGAAATTTAACGTATAATTAAGGAAACGGTCTCTTTGTTCGTCTGAAATCGGATTTTCACCATTGAATGTTTTTCCATGGATTCCTTCTCCAGAGAATTTCTTGTTTAATTTTAACTTATTATCATAAAATAATTTTATTGCAGATAGTCTTTGTTGTCCATCAACTACATGAAACACGTCTTCGTCAGTCTTTTCGTTTAGGAAAAATATTGGTATTGGTTCTCCCCTTAAAATGCTGTCTATTAAGCATTGATTATCCTGAGTAGACTATGCCCCCGACGGTCTTTGGTATGTTAAGTCTACTTTGTATTTATGCCGATTGTTTATGAAGTCTTGAATTTTAGCCATTTTAATTACCCAATTATTTCTTCAAACACAAAATGTTCCTTTGGTTTATGCATTTTACTATTATTGGCGGAGGAAAGATAAAAAATTATAAAAATCCAAGTGATTTAAGCAAACTCGCAATTGCGGAAAGTCCTAATATGAGCGTAGTAATCAGCATCAATAAGTTAAATCGCCCTTATGATTGCTCTGATACTAAACGATGATATTCCCTCACACCTTTTTGTGTAAGCTTGAGTTTATCAGGTCCTATGTAATGAACGAGCTGTATATCGGGCGCCCTCAAAGCTGCCATTCTCATTTAAATAGCAAGAAAATAAATAGGTGAAGAAGATAAAATCGAAGAGCATTACAAAGGAATGCAAACAGAAATTAAACCAACTGAAGAGGTTCCAGTTGGTATATATTCTGACGGAGACAGATGAAGCGATGAGAAGGAAAGAGAGATGAATACAAATCCTTACAGCGTTGATCCAGATGCCGATGGGTTGAAATATACGGAAGATCCTAACCCTACGATGCCAGAAAAAATGACTCCTGGATTGTAAGCTGTATTCGCAATCACAGGGCTTTTGGTAGTAACATATCTTATGAGGTGGAAGAAATAATGAGTGGCGAAATTCCTCAAATATTAGGAACCATCGATAAAAAGTTAGAAGAATTACTTTTCTTGAAACATGATCTGGATAAATTAAATGAAAGAGTGAAGAATATGGAAGAGATGTTATCTAAATATGTGCTCATATTAAACGACGATGAGAGAGCAGATTTAAACGAAGCTATGGAAGAGTATGCTGCAGGCAAAACAACATCTCTGAAGGATGCTGAAAGGATTCTTGAGTTATGAAGATAGAATTCGGAACAAAAGCCCTGAAGTTCCTATCAAAAATAGAGAAAGGCGACAAAGAAAGAGTTTTCAATAAAATAAAGGAACTTGGGAATGATCCATTTCCTTCAGATGTTAAGAAATTGAGAGGGGAAAAGGATGTTTACAGGATCAGAATTGGAGATTTCAGGGTACTTTATAGGTTAATTCCAGAAGATGACATAATCTTGGTTTTCAGAGTGGATAAAAGAAGTAGGGTTTATGGGCGATGAAAATTACCCACGGATGCCCCCGACTTTAGTCAGGAATGGCACGGATGGGGTGACGTGCCTTGAAGCATAAGAGAGAAAGACAAACAATCCGGTCATCGGAAAAAACATATCCCACCATGGGTTCAAATCCTATTTCAAAAATTGTTTGATAACATGGGAAGTGAAGAGGGTGTTGGGCTGGTAATGCTGGTAATGGGTGCAGCTTAAGCAGTGGGTTGAATAGCTACCTTACCGTTGGCTTGACGGACAAGACAAAAAACCGTGATGTACAGTATTATTTACAGGCCAGGGAATTAATTCTGGGTATAGGTGACTGCGAAATGGGCGGTTTATGCCTGGACCAAGGGAAATATTCCAGACAAACTTTGCATTAAAGCACAACACATAAATAACCGGAAATACAAGATAATCTTTATGAACCGGTTTATTAACAGGAATGTAGAAATTAATTTCCTTAAAAAAAAATACAATTCACAAGGGTCGCAATTCATAATCCTCTACGGCAGAAAACGTGTCGGAAAAACCGAATTGATAAAGCAGTTCTGCAAGGACAAAAACTCCATTTATTTCCTTGCTGACAAGAGGGGTACATTACTGAACCTTGAAACGTTCGCAGAGAAAGCAGCAGACCATTTTAACGACGTAACACCACGAGTTGAAAATTTCTATGACCTTTCAAAATACCTTGTGCGTCAGATAGGTGATGAAAAATACATAATTGTCATAGACGAATTCTCATATCTCATAGAACGGGATGACACAATACCATCCGTCTTCCAGGTCATATGGGACGAATACCTGAAAGGTAAAGACATAATGCTTATTCTTTGCGGATCATCTGTTTCGATGATGTTACAAGGTACACTCGCACAAAAATCACCA
>Ga0255444_1019_pt1 | contig 20610 bp, 20 predicted proteins | sample ANMaggSeSYBR02I8_FD_182664 | JGI IMG/M metagenome (GOLD analysis project Ga0255444, IMG submission 182664) | Sediment cell enrichment communities from methane seep in Santa Monica Basin, California, United Staets - ANME aggregate JGI... | ecosystem: Environmental > Aquatic > Marine > Cold seeps >...
GCCAACCTTGTGGATTTGTGTGAACTTTGAACCACCAAGGACGTGGAGTGCGCAGAGCATTTTTACCTTTCTCTGTGGTTGATATTTACTAAACCCAAAAACAACTGATATTTCCCTACTGGCCCCGTTTTTTTTTCCTTAGAATTATTCTTAACCACTCCTGTCCTAAACAATTGCCAATGGATTTAACCTTCAGTCCACAAACATATACACACCCATGAAACGAACAGGAGTTACGAACCTGCCCCTGCACGGCGGGGCAGCACCCAGATGGCTGTTCAACAGGATGGTCAAACTGTCAGGCGGCATCTGCGATGCAATATTACTGGATTTCGGACCGGATGAAATGCTAAGACGGCTGTCAGACCCTTACTGGTTCCAGGCGTTCTCATGTGTGCTCGGATTCGACTGGCATAGTTCCGGCACCACCACCACCACCTGCGGTGCCCTGAAAATTGCACTGGACCCCCAGGAGCACGGCATCAAAGTATGCGGCGGGAAAGGCAGGACGTCCAGGAAGACGCTGGATGAAATAGAGCAGACTGCTGAAGTATTCAATCTTTCAACCCCGGATATCGAGCAGCTCAAGTACTCAAGCAGGATGAGCGCAAAGGTTGACAACAGCCTGATACAGGATGATTACAGCCTGTAACCATCACTGCCTGGTATTTGACGAGAAAGGAGACTGGACCGTTATACAGCAGGGCATGAACGATTCATATGCCAGGCGATACCAGTGGTTATCAGAAGGAGTAAAAAGTTTTGTAGAAGAGCCGCATTCTGGCATAGCATCTGATGATATCAAACCTGATGTGCTGGACATGACAGCAAGGGAGAGTTATGATACACAGGAAGTAAGCCTTGACCTGATACTGGACGGTCCCGAGCACCTGCGGCAGTATTTTGGTAAAAAGAACCAGACAAGGTTGGACGATTTCACTGGCAGCAGGTTAGATGATATCAGAGGTGGAAGGGTGGATGAACTGTCACTGCCGCCCCGTCACCATATAATAGATATGGATATCACAGAAAAGGGGATGAAGGTGCTAAAGGAAGCCTACGAACTCCAGCCTTCATCCTACGAGGAACTTGTCTCGCTAAGGGGCATGGGGCCACAAAAGATACGTGCGCTGGCACTGGTTTCAGACCTTGTTTACGGTACACGGCCGAGCTGGCGCGACCCTGTGAAATACAGTTTCGCCCACGGTGGGAAGGATGGATTCCCGTTTCCTGTGGACAGGGACACGTATGACAAGAGTATCAGCACCCTGAAGGATGCAGTGGAATCTGCCAGGCTGGGTGAAAAAGATAAACAGAATGCTATAAGAAGGCTGAGCCAGTTTATTTCAGATGAATGAACAGGGATTATATGTACTTGACTGATGATGAAGAGATTGGGGACCGGATAATAGAGATACGGCGTCGGTTGCACAGGATACCGGAGTTAAGTTTCCATGAATTCAGGACACAACAGGCAGTGGTGGAGCTTCTTGAAGAGATCGGGCTTGAGGGGAAATTTATTGCCAACACAGGTGTCATTGCCACAATACAGGGCAGCGGTCCAGGGAAATGTATCGCACTGCGTACGGATATGGACGGACTTGAGGTGACCGAGGAGCCGACACAGTTTAACAGTGAATATATTTCACAGCACCAGGGCTTTATGCACGCCTGCGGGCACGATGCCCACATGGCAATGGTGCTGGGGGCTGCCATACATCTTATACGGCAAAGGGACAGATTCCCTGGCTCTGTCAAATTGATATTCCAGCCCGCTGAGGAGCAGCCCCCTGGGGGCGCACTTGATGTTATCAGGGACGGCGGTCTGGATGGAGTGGATGCAATTATCGGGCATCACGTTTTGAGCTACCTTGATTCGGGTGAGATAAAGTTCAGGCCCGGGCCGTTTTTGGCCACATCCAATATCATGAAAATTAAGATCACAGGTAAGGGCGGGCATCATCTCAGCCCGGAGCTTGTTATTGACCCGATAGCAATTGCTGCCAGGTTTATTGGCTGTATCTGTGATAGGATCAAGATGAAGATACCGGAAAACAGGTTCATTTTGGGTTTTGGCAAGATCGCTGGTGGGTCCCAGTTCAACAGGACACCTGATGAAGTAGAGTTAATGGGCAGTTTTCGTACCTTTGACAACAGGGACACACAGGATATAGAGGATATTATTAGACATGTCCTTAATGAACTGGTGGACATGTATGGTAAACAGGATTTCCCTGGACTGCCGACCTATGAACTTGATATTGAGCACGGGTATCCTGTTCTGGTCAATGACCCGGTGTTCTCAAGAAAGGTATTAAAGCTCCTTAAAGAGCATTTCCCGGCAGTGGGTGATGATATCGAACCTTTCTTCGGGGCCGAGGATTTTGCCCACTATCTTCAGGAGATACCAGGTGTCTACATCGGACTGGGGATTAACAACGAAGAAAAGGGTATTACTGAAGGCAACCATTCCAGCAGGTTCGACATCGATGAGACCGTGCTGGTGGACGGTAGCAGGATGCTGGCCACCATCGCACTGGACTTTTTGAACGACCCCGGAGAATACCTGCCATGAAAATAGAAGTGTTCACACCTGAACGGGCCAGTGAAGTGAGGCAGTTTGTCCTGGATGTGCTTGAAGGAGAAGGATTCGGGTATGATCCGGTAAAAGATTTTGACCTTGAGGATATTTGGGGATACTACATTGACAATGGCGGCGTGTTCTATATAGGGACCATTGACGGTGTTGTGGTGGGGACAGGTGCAATTCGCAGGATAAATTCAAAAAAGTGTGAAATAAAACGTATTTATGTAAACCAGGAGTTCAGGGGCCAGGGTTTTGGTGAGGAGTTGTTCTTAAATGCACTTGAATTTGCCAGGACCAATTATCATGTGGTCACTTTGAAAACTGACAGAACACTTATTGGGGCGATCAACATGTATCAAAAACACGGTTTTTCAGTTGTTAATGAGAATGATGATACACTGTTCTTTATGTATCGTCCATGATGTTCATATTCTTTAGCCGATGCATTTCAAAAACCTTATATCCTAATCCCACGATTTGATTTAATCTGATATGGTAGGTGATTGGATGTTAAGTGTTAATGAAAAGGGACTTGAAATTGCAGAATATATGATGGATGAGGCTGAAGAGCTCAAGGTTAAGACAGTTGAACTGAAGAATGGTGCAAATGTCATCGACTGCGGCGTGAACGTAAGCGGTAGTTACGATGCGGGATTGATGTTTACAGATATCTGTATGGGCGGTTTGAACAGTTCAAGTATTACCGTGCATAAAGTGGGCGATGTTCCACTGGCCTTCATTGACATAAGCACCGATCATCCTTCGATATCCTGCCTTGGTGCGCAGAAAGCTGGCTGGCAGGTCAGTGTTGACAAGTATTTTGCCATGGGTTCAGGCCCGGCAAGGGCACTTTCACTAAAGCCAAAGCACACATACGAGAGAATACAGTATGAAGATGAATTTGATTCTACGGTCATTGCCCTGGAGTCCAGTGCACTTCCGGATGAAAAGGTCATGCAGTTCATTGCAGATGAATGTAATGTGCCAGTGGAGAACACTGTAGCACTGGTGGCACCAACTGCCAGTATCGTTGGCTCGGTCCAGGTTTCAGGCAGGGTTGTGGAGACCGGTATCTTCAAGCTCAACGAACTCGGGTTCGATACCACCCAGATCGTATGCGGGACTGGTACTGCACCCATTGCACCTGTGGTCAAGGATGACCTGAAGGCTATGGGATGCACCAATGACAGTGTCATTTATTACGGTTCGATTGTACTGACCACACGCGGATTTGATGAGGAGCTGTTCAAGCAGGTACCATCTTCTACGTCATCCGATTACGGTAAACCCTTCTTCAAGACATTCAAGGATGCAGGCTATGATTTCTACAAGATCGATGCCAACATCTTTGCTCCCGCGGAAGTCTTGGTGAATGACCTTGATACAGGTAAGACCTATCACTCAGGCCACCTGAATGCAGAGGTCATCATGGAATCATACGGCATTAGCGGATTATAAATCCGCACTTTTTTTTATTTTTAAATAATAATGACCGGCCCAGTGCACATTGATGAAATATTCAATTCGATACAGGGCGAGGGCATATTTACAGGTGTACGCCAGGTTTTTGTAAGGTTCATGGGCTGTCCCCTGAACTGTGGCTACTGCGATACTCCTAACTCCAGACTTCCGGCTGGGCCGGTATGTAAGGCAGAACGCATTCCGGGCACTGGTGAGTTTATGGATATCCCGAATCCTGTTGATATGGACACTCTTGTTAATATTATTGAGGATGTGTGGTCACCTGCCACCAGACACCTTTCCCTGACTGGCGGCGAGCCTTTGACACAGACCGGATGTATCATTGAATTATCCGGGAATCTGGATCATCCCCTGTACCTGGAGACTAACGGCTGCCTGCCTGATGAGGCGAGAAAGGTACAGTATGTGGTGGATGTGGCGGCATGTGATGTCAAGCTGCCCGAGCACAAAGCAACTGAGGATTACCAGTCATTGTTAAATGCCGAACTGGAGACGGTTGGTATTTTTTATAATGCGGGTGCAGTAACATTTGCCAAATGTGTGGTGACTGACAGGACTTCTGGCAATGACCTGGATATAATTGCAAGTGGCCTGTCTGATATTGACGGGACCCTGCCCCTGGTACTGCAGCCTGTGACTTCCTGCCCGGGTTTTGAGCCTCCGGCGTCAAAACGGCTGCTGGAACTGATGGATGCGGCAGGGGAATATTTGAAGGATGTGCGGGCAGTTCCGCAGGTACATAAGATGATGGGGCAACTGTGAAATTATTCTTCAACCCACTTACGGGTCTCAATTAAGTAAAGGGATCCGGTACGCTCTATTTCAGGAAATTCCCTTATCTCTTCTACCTTGAACCCGCTCTTGCCAGCTTCAAACCTGTCTGCCACCACCTTCCAGGGAATGGCGAAAGCAACCCGCCCCTTGCCTACACCCTGCCGCAGTTCCACTGCTAAAAATCCCTTCCTGCCCGATAGCCTGAGGTATTCGGACATCCTGTCAACCTGGTGTGACCCTTGTTTGTCAGTGGTGAAATGCTGGGTAAAATATAGTGCCTTTGCCCCTTTGTCAGTGGATATGCTCTTGCATTCGATACCAAGGTAGTAGTCAGGATGCAGTGAGTCAACTATCACGTCCAGGTACTGATGGCTGAACCTGTGCTGCTTGAGCCGGAATGCGATTCCTTTTATCCCGTTTTCTTTGAAATAGGTATTAAATGATCTTACAAGCTGCCGTTCGAATTCTGTCATGCATTGCACCGCGTTTAATGTATGTATAAGAAATTATAAACGCATTTCGATATCGATGTAGGTAATTTTCTTAGTTTCAATCAAATCTTTTAACAGGATTTACTGGATACATAGGATTGGATTGTATACTGTATATCTTGTATATCCTGTATATCCTGTATATCCTGTATATCCTGTATATCCTGTAAATCCGGTCTGAAATTTCTATTTTCTTTAGAGAGGATTATCCTGGATATCTTTCAGTGATTTGACTGTAAACGAATATGCACTTTTCACCTGGTGTAAACCTGGCATAATTAATTAAACATAAATATTAACATTGTTCTCTAAGAACTATAAATCCAGGAACATACCACCATGTCACACAATACGCATCTGATCGCACAATATGCTCAATTAGCTATGATACTGGAAGTATGTGCTACCCCAAAACCCGGCAACGTGGACAGGGACCATAACTATCCTGATACCCATTTTGAACATTTCCTTGCATCTGCCGTCAGTGTATATCCTGTACTGAAAAAAGCATCCGCTGATAATAAAGACATTGGGAAGTATATTCATGAAGCAGTAGTCGAAAGTGCAAAATGGCAAAGCGGTGGTAACACACACTTCGGGGCATTTATCCTGCTTATACCACTTGTGATGGCAGCAGGCAAACTCCGAACACAAATGAATGGGGCCCCTGGTATATTTCCTGAACTTGAACAATGTGTAATGGAATTGGTAAAAGATACATCAGCAGATGACTCTGTTGAACTCTACAAGGCATTTTCAAAAGCAGGTGTTCGAATAAATGACGTGGATGACCTGGACCTTGCAGACCCGGCATCGATTGATGAGATCAGGTCAAGAAGGACTACATTATACCAGCTGATGGAGATATCTTCCTCCTATGACATGATCGCAAGGGAATGGACCACAGGATTTCAGCTTACATTCAGATGTACAGACAGCATCCTTGGAAAGTACAGGTCTATGAGTATCAATGATACATTGGTCTGGACATTCCTTGAAATGCTGGCAGGGAATCCTGACACCTTTATCCGGACCAAGTTCGACCTTGAACGGGCTAAGGAGGTATCCGGGAGAGCCCGGCATATTGTTGAACGCATCAATAGCTCTGGATTTGAGAACGTAAAACCAGATATCGAGAAGTTTGATGAGCAGCTTCTTAGTGAAGGAGTAAATCCAGGTTCGACCGCAGATATAATAATTGCGGGTCTTTTTGTTGCACTGGTGGGGGGATTGAAGTTTTGAGCATTGAACTGGACAGTTACGGAATAATGGAAGGTATCAATGAGGTCATTGTCACTACAAAGTCCATTGATGACCTGCCCAATGCTGCACCGATAGGACTGATCAGGCGCAATGGAAGGCTCACTGTCAGGATTTATAACGAATCACATACCTGCACAAATATTAAGGATACGGGATTACTGGCTGTGAATATAGTAGATGACCCTGTAGTGTTTGTTCGATCGGCTCTTGAAGATTTGGATAAGGAAAAGTTCGAGTTCATTGAAACTGGTACCGGTATCAATTTTCCAGTGCTCGCCTACTCTCGTGGATGGGTGATATTTAAGGCTGGGATTACAGAAGGGAACATTGCAACAACTGCTGAATTACAAATCATCACAGGTAACGTAAAAAGTATGGGAATAAGGCCGATAAACAGGGGATTCAATGCAGTGATAGAGGCCGCGATCTATGCCACAAGATATAAAGTTTTTAATGATGAAAACTTTTTATTTAAGATAAAATCATATGAAGATGTAATAAATAAGTGTGGGGGCCGCAGTGAAAAGGAAGCATATAGTCTAATAAATAAATTGTTGCGAATTGACTGTTGAGATTCACATAAATCCGTCCTTCGATCTGATTAACTTTAGTACATAATTTTATAGATTATTCTACTATTAAATCGAAATATTTATACATTTTTGCCAAAAAATCCTGGTGGTATTGAAGCATGCGGCATTGTCATCCTTGATGGGCTTCTAATGAGTTCTGATATGCCTGATGGCATAATGGGTGAAACGTTTGCTGCCATGTCTGTGACTATGCTGGGAGCTGCAGAAATAGCTACTACATAATTTGATAAAGGAGTATCAGGCAGGATAATTGTTGAATGGCATAACAGGACTATATAGGCACGAAGTATCCCCTGGAAGGGGAGTGTCTTCTATATCATAATGCCTGTTATGCAACCTAATACAAGCTCATAAATGTTTAAATAATATGAGTAAATTATATATGTAAAATAATATAAATTAGTTGGAATGTATTTTGTGTGGGAACCAAAATGACTAAAATGATAATGATAGTGGACGATGAACCAAATACGGTCGAACTGGTAAAACTTGTCCTGGAAACAGAAGGTTATGAGACTTCAGCAGCATATAGTGGTTCGGAAGCTCTTGAAAAGATCAAGACCAACAAACCGGATATGATACTTCTCGACATTATGATGCCCTTGATGGATGGATGGGCAGTACGCACGAAGCTATCAGAGGAAAAAGAAACAAAAGACATACCGATTATCATGTTAACTGCCAAGGGCCAGCCCATTGATAAGATGATCGGGCAGCATGTGGTGGAGGTGGCCGATTATATTACAAAACCTTTCGGACGCAGGGAACTTGTTGATAGAGTAAGGGCGGTGCTGGGAGAATAGTAGATATACTTGTCTGCTGTCGATATATTTATTAATCCTGGGATAGTGTTCTCAGGAATCTATCAGGTGGTTGAACAGGTATGGACAGACTGGCACTTATTAAACGGAATACTGAAGAGATTGTAACACAGGAAGAACTGGAACGGTTACTGGAGACCAAGGAATCTCCTACTGCCTATGTGGGCTATGAACCAAGCGGTAAGATACACATGGGTCATGTCCTCACTGTAAATAAGTTGATAGACCTGCAGAACGCCGGATTTAAGGTGACGGTGCTGCTGGCAGATGTTCATGCGTATCTCAACGAGAAGGGGACCATGGAAGAAGTAAAGAAGGTTGCTGATTTTAACAAGGAATGTTTTATTGCACTGGGTCTTGAGGAAGGGAAGACCAATTTTGTTTATGGCTCTGATTACCAGCTTGAACCTGATTATATGTTAAGTGTGTTAAAACTGGCCAGGAGTACCACATTGAACCGGGCCAAGCGCAGTATGGACGAGGTGAGTCGCAGTGCTGACAAACCTATGGTGTCCCAGATGGTGTATCCCCTGATGCAGGCCGTGGACATTGCTATGCTTGGAGTTGACGTGGCTGTTGGCGGTATTGACCAGCGCAAGATACATATGCTGGCAAGGGAAGGGCTGCCCGGGCTGGGGTATAAGGCGCCTATCTGCATACATACGCCTATCCTGCTGGGACTGGACGGTAAGAAAATGTCCTCGTCGTCAAATAATTTCATTTCCATGGATGATTCCGGGAAGGCGGTAAAGAAGAAGGTAAATAAGGCGTTCTGTCCGGAAGGGGATATTGTGGATAATCCGGTGCTGGCGCTGTTTAAGTATCATATCATGCCCAGGTTTGAGGAGATCACTATACACCGGCCTGAGAAGTACGGCGGTGACCTGCATTACCGTGGTTATGAGGAACTTGAGGCGGGGTTTGCATCGAAAGAACTGCATCCGATGGACCTGAAAGCAGGTGCTGCGGATTACATGAACCAGATACTTGAGCCTGTACGTGAGAAGATGTGACTTATATCATTAATATTCTTTTCAATGTGATGTAAGGCACATGCTGCCCTTTACGAGAGTGGGGTGCAGGGATTAAGGAATGCCCTTTGCTTCTATAGTTTTAGCCTACTTTCTGCAACTTTCAAATTGCCAAAGTCTGAATTTATTCCGTCCTTCTTATTTATCCTTAGCGTGAGTCTCCTTTAACATATCACCAATTCATCTGAGCATCTCAGTAGAATACGTATCTTTTTCAATTTCCCATCCTTTTGGTGTATATACCAATAGTGGTAAACGATATTCATATCTTATATCCAGGTACCCATTCACAATAACCCAATCGACCCGTGCAAGAATATCTTCCGGTGAAAGGTCATGATAATATCCATAGACCGGACTCCGATCCAGCTTTAACTCAAGCAGCTTCTTCTGTCTTGAACCTTTTAATATTTTTACAAGCAGGTTCCGGCCTCCACTCATGATCAGATCATCAGCACCTCGTAGGATTGCTGTCAATTCCTCTATAGGAAGGGTACTTATACCCTTTGGATCGAGTGTATATGGAACCCTTTTTACTCTTTTTGACATAACAGATTATAAATTGTAGAGGATTTTATCTAAATGTCCTCAGTATGCTGCAATATCCAGTCACCAATCACCTCTAACGCAGTTGGTGATATGGTTTCTTCGATCTGTTGATACTCAGAGGGGGATCCGGTTATTGCGGTCTGGAACAGGTGGTTCAGATCTGGCAGTTCCATAACCGTATAGTCCTTATTATCTCCGGTCCGTAAGGCTTCCTCAATAACTGGCAGGTTTTGCCTGGATGGAACCTGCATGTCCTTTTCACCGATGATTGCAAGTACCGGGCATTGTACATTTATTAAGGTTGGTTTGGGGTCATAGGTCAAAAAATATCTAAACCATGGCGATAAGCATTTCTCTATTTCAGCCTGCTTATTTTCTTTAGGCATTTCAATTTCATCCAGGATCACATTGAGCTTTTTTTCAGCAGCCGCATTGTCCATCTCATTTTTTACCACATCGAATATGCGTGATTGCATCTCACGGTTCTTGGTGATCTCATCATCGCTTACTCCTTCTGATATGAGCATAAGTTCTGATTGCAGATACAGGATCTCTTCTCCTGTTACGCCTGATCCTCCCATCATCACAATAAAGGCAACATCTTCTGATCGAACAGCTGCCATTGGGGCAATTATCCCTCCTTCACTATGACCGATGAGACCGATCTTCACAGGGTCGATCTCCTCACGACCTTTAAGGTACTCAACGCCAGTGAGCACATCACCTGCAAAATCCTCTGTTGTAGCATGGGATACATTACCGCTTGATCCCCCTATTCCACGATCATCCACTCTTAGGACCGCGATTCCACGACGTGTCATGTAATCAGACAGTACAAGGAATGGGCGATGACCTAATATCGTTTCATTGCGATCCTGTGCGCCAGAACCAGTGATTAGCAGCACTGCAGGGAATGGGCCTTCTGATCTTGGCAAAGTCAATGTCCCGGCGAGTTCAATTCCCGTAGCCTCATTTTTATAAATGACCTCTTCGTCCTCGTATGGATACGGTCTCTCGGGTTCCTGCGGCCGATTGAGAACAGGTGCTTTATCGATGCGTTGTAGTATTAATGGAAATGATTGTCCGGACTGTTCCCAATTTCCATTAATGGTTTGATCATCCTCACTGAACATGCCATTATAAGCGCTCCGGATGGATTGTACCTCAAGATTCAAGTTATCATTTTGAAAAGTAACCTTGTCTACAGGTATGCCGGTGACTTCCTGGTCAGGGCTATCCATAGTTGCGGTTAATGTACTGTTTTGCCCTGAGGAAATATTAAACACAATTCGAAGTTTTGTGCCGGAAACCTCGAGGACTCCCTGCCATATGCCTTGAATATCTTGTTGATCTGCAAGTACTGTACCCCCATCATCTTGATCAGAAACATTATCATTTTGTGAGATACAACCAAGACCAAATACACTCAATATAATCACGAAGATCACAATAATTTTTTTCATAATAATTCCTCTGCTCAATTAATTATGGGTATTTTATTTAAACTATTTGATAATGATAAAATAACTCTGGTGTTCGCCCTCCCAATGTGCAATTCGGGAATTCTTGACCGTCGTTGACATCGTTGCATATCTTATTTTTATAGTATATCTAGTGGGTCAATTTTGGGTGGGAATTTTCAGTTGCATCTGCATCTGATATATCCATGGAAATAACTGGATTTTATTATTGTGTCTGTCAAGTGTAACTTGATATACTAATAAACAATTATAAATATAATGATTACATACATAATGATAATGAAATTCTATAACCGGCAACGCGAACTTGAGCTTCTGGACCTGCTTTATGGAAGCAGACCCGCGTTGTTAGTATTAACTGGTAAAAGAAGGGTGGGGAAAACCGAACTGATAAAACAGTTTATGAAGGACAGGAAGTCGCTTTATTTCTTTGTTGACAGCAATAAAAGTATTGAGATTTTAATGACCGAGTTTAACCATCTGTTAAAAGACGGTCTTGGACTCCCGGATTATTTTCAGGTGTATGAGACAGAAACATTCCTTGATTTTTTAACCACTTATGAGGAAGATGTAGTGGTAGCCATCGATGAATTCCAGAGATTCTTGAAGATACATCCATCGTTTATCACGCAGCTGCAAAAATACTGGGACCTGAGATCAGATGATTGCCAGCTGTTCCTGATAATTTCAGGTTCATCGATAGGTATGATAAAGAAGATATTCATTGAAGAAGGTGCCCCACTTTTTAAACGTGCCGACAATATCCTGACCTTAAAACCATTCACCATCCGCGAGGTCTTTGAAATGCTTGGGGATATTGGCATAAAGGACATGGATGAAAAACTTGATCTTTATCTCCTTTTCGGTGGCACAGTCTACTATTACAGGTTGTTTGAGAAATATCGATGCACCGGTTTTGCAGACGCACTTGAAAAACTCATCTTTAATGAGTTTGCACCACTTGGAAATGAAGTACGTGAAATCCTGATAGAAGAATTTGGCAGGGAGCATGCCACCTACTATGAGATCATATCTGCTATCGCCAGGGGCCAATGTTCTTTAAGTGAGATATCAGATATGAGTCACGTTTCTGCAAATTCGCTGGCACCGTACTTTTACGAACTCATCGATCTTCTGGGAATCGTTGAACACAGGATACCGGTCACAGATGTCCCAAAAAAGAGCAAGCGTGGAAGATATTTCCTTAAGGACAACTTCTTCAGGTTCTATGGGTACTTCATATATCCCATGCTGAGCCAGTACATGTCAGGAAATTATACGACTTTGATGAAGAGGGTTTTGCAGGAGTGGAAAAGTTTTGCAGGCTGGGCATTTGAAGATGTTTGCAGGGAATTACTTGTTGAGGAACTTATAGTTGAATATCCGAAAATCGGTCCATGGTGGGACAGAAGAGGAAATGAGATCGATGTTGTTGGAATCAATTATGAAGAAAATAAGTTATTGCTGATTGAGATCAAGAATATGGAACTTAGCGAAGATTCTGCAAGGAAGATACTCAAATCCACAGCTGACAAGGCTGGATATATCAAAGGAAGTTCCGAAATGGAAGTTATTGTGGGGGTCGCTGCCCGAAGAGTACAGGGCAGGAAAAGGATAAAAAGCGATGTTTTTCATGTATGGGAACTGGCTGATCTCCTGGAAGAAAAAACAGTTCCTGACAGATAATCATTGAAAGGGCCTGTCATCCCACACAAAGAAATTGCTCACTTCGCTCGCATTTTCCAATCCTTCAGGAAAGTATGTACTTTACTACACGTTAAAAAACATATTTATACTTAAGAAATATATTCAGCTTACATGTCCAAAGAACGGGAAAATATAACAGAAGACCTTCAAAAATTGCAAGACCCCGAAAGGGCAACTATTTCATCTAAATTTTTCAAGACAGGAAAAGGTGAATATGGCGAAGGTGATATATTTCTTGGAATCAAAGTTCCTGAACTGCGTAAGATAGCAAAAAAGCATTCTGGTGTCCCACTGGATGATATCGGCCTGTTGATGAAAAATAATATCCATGAATATAGATTGATCTCTTTGTTCATTCTTGTTCTTAAGTACAACAAAGAAGATTCTAATGGAAAAAAAGAAATCGTTGATTTTTATCTGAGTAATCTAAAATATGTAAACAATTGGGATCTTGTTGATAGCTCAGCACCACATATTTTGGGTAATTTTCTAATGGACAAAGACAAATCAATATTATACAAATTGGCAAGATCAGACAACCTGTGGGAGCGAAGAACAGCAATGCTCTCAACATTTACATTCATAAAAAATAACAGATTTGATGATGCTATAAAGATCTCAGAGATTCTATTATTCGACAAACATGACCTGATCCACAAAGCAGTCGGTTGGATGTTAAGAGAAATTGGCAAAAGGGATCTCAAAACAGAAGAAGAATTCCTGCAAAAACACTTCAAAGAAATACCAAGGACTATGCTAAGATATGCTATCGAGAAATTTGATAAAGATAAACGAAAATTCTATATGAGTAGATCGCCTGAATATTCCCATTGAAAATTGACCCACACTATATACTAAAATCCTCCTGTTTTATTGCAGGAGGTTTTGGGTGTCAACGGCATGAGCGTTTAGTCTGATTGGGATGGTCTAATTTTCAACTTATTTTGCATCCACTCATTTTTCCATAGGCGATTGGGATTAGGACAATGAATATATATACTTAACACTCAAATGTCACTTAGTGATTACACATGGTTAGTGAAACCAAAATCTCAAGTGGATATTCAACCGTTATTCCAGCAGATATTAGAAAATCACTTGGCATCAACCCAGGTGATATTTTAGAATGGACTCTTGGAAAACACGAAATCAAAGTAAAACCGCGCAAAAAAGTGGAATTTAAGGACATTGTGGGTTTGATCGAGGAAGGCGGTGATGCATTATCTGCAAAAAAGAAGATTCAGCGCGGTGTATAAGTGATCTTTTTAGATTCGTCTTACTATATTGCCATAGTGGATAAGAGAGACCAGTGGCATCAAAAAGCCCTCGAACTATCTAACTATTTTGAGAACAAAGACATCGTTGTGTCGAGTTTTATTATCTCGGAAGTCCTAACTGAGATTGGCAATCGAAGTGGCGGAAAAGTTGCCTACAATTTGTATAATTATTTTGAGGATTCATGCAGGATCGTCCACATTGACAAAGATCTGCTTACTGAGAGTGTGGATGTTTTCCTAAAGTATGATGGAACACTTTCTCTTGCAGATGCCAGTTCGATCGTTATTATAAATAATATGAAGATTAGCGAGATTGTCTCATTTGATTCTGATTTTGACAAAGTGGATAATCTAAATCGAATCCATAAACTGGATTCTTAATTGCAGAATTGATCGAAGAACTGGATGCTGGGAATGAGAAAGAAAATCTTAATTAAAGGTTGGGAATATTTAAAAGATAAGTTGAGTATGTGTTATGTGGCCTTATTTCCTATACATAAACAAAAGGCTTGAATAACATTACCAGATTCTTATGGAGATTAGACTTAAATATCAGAATTTATTTCACTTAAATTGAAGTGAAATCATTCAGGGGGAGATAAAAATATGAATGTTATTGACCTTGCCGATGACCACCTGCAATTATATTTCATGTGCCTCGAAGATTGGTCTGAAGAAATAAAAGAGGCGGGCACCCGTAAGGAACTTTGGTACAAGGGAATGGTTGATAAAGGGTTAAGAGTTAAACTTGCCCTGGATGATGGGGGGCAGGTCGGAGGGATGATCCAGTACGGACCAATTGAGCACTCGTTTGCAGACGGGAACGACCTTTATATTATATACTGCATCTGGGTACATGGACATAAGCAGGGCAGGGGTAATTTCCAGAAAAAAGGGATGGGAAAGGCACTACTCAGGGCGGCAGAGGATGATGCAAGGGACAGGGGTGCACAGGGCATGGCAGCCTGGGGTATGTTTTTGCCTTTCTGGATGAAAGCATCGTGGTTTAAGAAACAGGGGTACTCCAAAGTGGACAGGCAGGGTCTTTCTGTGTTGTTGTGGAAACCATTTACAGATACTGTAAAACCCCCACGATGGATCAAGCAAAAGAAGAAGCCTGAAACTGTACAGGGAAAGGTGACAGTGACAGCATTTGTGAACGGATGGTGCCAGGTCCAGAACATGGTTTATGAGAGGGCAAAGCGGGCGGCAGCAGAGTTCGGGGATGAGGTCGTATTCAGGGAGATAGATACGTCCAACAGGGATGTGCTAATGGAGTGGGGCATCTCGGATGCTCTGTATATTGATGATAAGCAAGTCCGGACAGGTCCGCCTCCGTCTTATGAGAAGATATACAAAGTTATTTCAAAAAGGGTCAGGAAACTCAATCTTTAAGCAAAATAGAAATATATCGGCAGGGAAATTAAAAATATTCATTCATTGACAGCACCAGATTGGGGATTATTGGGTTTAAGGTTTTTGGGTGCGGTGGTTGGGTTAAGGATAGAGTTCTCGCCCCAGCCGTGCCAGACTCGGACTGAAGTCCGAGGCATCCGAGGAATGGAGGTCGGGCGATAGGATGAGCCGCGGACAGATGTGGGGTGGAGATGGATCTGATGGCAGGGCGGGGGCGATTTGATTGGCTATAGCTGCGATTTCAAGAGCTTTTGTTCTGTTCTTTCGAATCCAGACATTTCCAGAGTATGCCTGGTCCTATAGTTTCACACTCCGCACCCATAACAACTTCTCTATCCATTCGTTCAATATCCTTTTACACCGCCTCTACACCTGGACCACTCATTTCAGCAAGAGTCTTTTCCGCTTTATCTCAAACGAACGCGTCTTCATCCTCTAAGCAACTGCGCATAAATAACATGAACAATTAGAGTAATATATGATGTCGTATTATTATATTATTGTGACAAACATAGAAATGATCAGAGGCAAATACGAACCATTAAAGAAGATCATGGATGAGAGAAGATGCCGCATATGGGCTGCTACAGAAGCAAAAGCAATAGGGTGGGGTGGCGTGTCAATGGTAGCAACTGCTACTGGATTATCACGAACTACGATCACTGCTGCCATGAAGGAGTTAAATCAACTAATCGAGGGAAAAAAGATAGAAATTGAAAAGGTTCGTCGCCACGGAGGTGGACGCAAACCCCTCATAGAGAAGGATCCCACTTTGATACAAGACTTGGAAATGCTTCTGGAACCTGTCAGTCGTGGCGATCTGGAATCTCCATTACAATGGACCTGTAAAAGCACAAGAAAATTGGCAGAAGAACTTAAAAAACAAAATCATAAAATCGGTGATAGAAAAGTTGCTCAACTTCTTCATGATCTAGACTACAGTCTTCAATCTAACAGAAAAACAAAGGAAGGTGCCTCACACCCAGATCGTGATGCTCAATTCGAATACATAAATACAAAGACGAAACTATTTCAGGCAAAAGGACAACCTGTAATTTCAGTAGATTCAAAAAAGAAGGAACTTATTGGGGACTTTAAGAATGTTGGGAAAGAATGGCGTCCAAAAGGCGATCCTGAAGAGGTTCGAGTTTATGATTTTAAGGATAAAATATTGGGCAAAGGCATTCCATATGGTGTGTACGATGTGACAGAAAATGTAGGTTGGGTCAGCGTTGGAAAAGATCACGATACTGCTGAATTTGCATGTGAAACTATTAGTCGTTGGTGGCGGAAGATGGGAATGCATCATTATGCAAATGCAACTAATCTTTTAATTATTGCGCATGGTGGTGGTAGTAATGGTAGACGCTCACGATTATGGAAGATTTCACTTCAAAATATTGCTGACGAAACTCAGTTAAAGATTTCAGTGTGTCATTTTCCACCGGGTACGAGCAAATGGAATAAAATTGAGCATAGAATGTTTTGTCACATAACGCAAAACTGGCGTGGAAAACCATTGGTAAGCCATGAAGTGATGGTAAATTTAATAGGTAGTACGACAACTAGAAAAGGTCTAAAAATAAGGGCAGAAATGGATGACAATGAATATCAAACAGGGATTAAAATCTCAGATAAAGAACTGGATGAAGTGAACATTGAAAAGGAAGAATTCCATGGAGAATGGAATTACAAAATATGCCCGAGAGAAATTAAAATTTGTTCAAGTTAATTGTGCACAATTCCTAAAGCATTTATCAGACCTTCACCATCCACTTCAGTCTCCATTTCTTCGATAGATTACTTAAACATCTGTTCAAACCCACCTAAAAAATCTAAGAACCAGCATTTTATGCTACACTACAAAACACTTCCACCCACGCGACCCGTTTCGACCTCTACGTGCACTGTGTCAGTCTCAAGCAACTCCCACAATTACCTTGAGAAATTCTATGAGAATAACAATACCATCTTTAAAATATTCTTTAAGTTTTTCAGCTATTGCCGCTAAACCAATCCCAGATAAAAATGTAATTAGACCATCAAAAGAAAAAAGGGCTCCCTTCTGTGCATATTCATCTGCTTTTTCTAGTTCATCTAGTACTCTTCCAATTTCTTGTCCTGTAAGTTCTTCAACCATATCTATCACCCATTATTATTGTTTATTCGATGAAAATAGATTATTAAGAAATATTTTAAAATTTTTAATGGACGTTTTTAAATTACTAATAAATGAATTGTTTGATTTGATTGAAGGTGAAGATAAATTTTCCTTTCTATCCATAATTATATTATGAATTTTGGCAGGAATAAAATCGTCATACCGGAAATTTTTTAAGCTTTGAAATATCCATGCTCTTTCACTTGGGCAGGATATAATTATTGAAGTGAAAAGTTCTTGCAAATTATATCGCATCTTTGCCGAATATGGAATAAGTTTTATGTCATCTCCAATTATATCTTGAAATTTTTGACGGCGATCTTTTACAATAATATTCATATTTTCAATCTGTTCCTCAGATGGAAGATTGATTTTTGAATTCCAATTCATAGGTTCAATTAAATCAACTTGGTTCAATCCGAATATAATTTTTTTATGAAATTGTTTTAATTCTTTTAGATATGTTTGATCAAGAGCAACAGCGCGATTTTTTGCCGCTAATATCCAAAGAATAACGTCACATTGTGGAAGATGGTTGCGATACATAGATAGATAATCGGGATCATGAGTAATATCTTCCCCCAGACCGGGTGCATCAATTACTCTGAATTTAGTAGATAAATCTTTAGTTTGACCTTCTGTGAACTTTAGTAATACATCTTTTGATTGAAATTCTTTTGTGCATGCTACTGTATCGCTAGTTGCAAAATTTGTTTTGAACAACGTATTTATTGTTGAAGATTTCCCTACTCCCGAGACACCAATTAAAGCAATCGTAGGTGGTTTCCGTTCAAGTTCAGTAGTTATTGCATTTTGTAAATCTTTCATTTCCTCTGCTGTTAGTTGTGAATTAGTCATCTTTTCATTCATGTATAAAAGTCACCGCCCACCCTGCAAAACCACACCCACCGCACAACCGTCCCGACCACCGTGTCCATCATGATAGCCTCCCAGTCACTATACCCGGGACTTAAGTCCAAGGCCTGTTTATAATACTCTGCATCACGATTTTCTATCTTGTCCGGTGATATATTTCTCAACAACTTCCCAGCCATGCCCAACACTTCCATGATAGCAGCTTGGTGCCCAGAGACTTTTTTCACACCACATTTTCAGTTCAGGGAATTCCTGCCGCAATATCCTGCTAGTTCTACCTTTGAGCCGCTTGGCTATAAAACTTACGGAATATTTTAGCGGGTATTGGATAAAAAGATGGATGTGATCACTACTTACTGACATGTCAATAATCTTAATATCAAGTTCTTTACAGGTCTTCCTGATTATCGCTTCAGCCACCATAGCCACATCACCAACCAGTACTTTACCCCTATACTTTGGGCTGAACACCATATGGTCGATAAGCAGCGATACCGTGTGCCTGTCACGCCTCAGTTCCTTTGACATATTGAATTGTGTATGGGACAGTAGTATAAGAATCAACGGCAAGAGTGCACAGAAAGTATTGACACTATCACATGAAATAAGTCGAATTAATCAAGCAAATATCTACCTCTCAACCACAGTCCTTCCCCTCCCCCCAGCGCCTCAACAATATCCTCGGGCCTGCACACAACCGCCCGCCCATCTCCACAAACCCTGCCGCCTGTATCTTACGACCCATGCTCCCAGGCGGGAACTGCCCTTCTGCCAGATAGCGGCGGGCTTTTTCTACTATTAACTTTCTCCATTCTCTTCGTCAAATAGTAAATATTCACACAGTTATGCATTGTACCTATCAAACCCGATTAAAATACGCCTGATCTGCTTGGCTGAGATGTCTGCCTGATCCAACTTTGAATAAATTGTCACAAGAATTATATTTTTGGATGTCTTGACATGATAGATCAGGCGATAACCAGAACGTTTCCCTTTCTGGATATCACTATTCCTAACCCGCACCTTGAATATAGTATAGTGCGTTCCAGGCACTTGGTCGCCCATGACCTCACCTGCTTGAAGTTGGTTAATCACTGGCTGGACGTCAGAGCGAATGTGTCGATATTTTTTAGAAAGCGCTCGTAGATTACGTTTAAATTCTGGAGTGAACTCAACCTGCACTGGCACTGGTTCGGATGATTCAGAGACTTTTTAATTTCTTCTGATTGAATTAGGAACTAGCCATAATAACTCATTCAATGTATAAATATTTCAATTGTTGAGATTCAATCTCCTGTAAGAATCAATAATTCAGAATAAAAAGTATGAAATTTGAAATTTTTATAGTGTTGCCACTATGGCATTTTGTACAATAAAATCTAATGCATCATCCGTATTTGATTTTAGCTCGATCTATAGGAGAAAAGCCCTTCCATTTACCAGTATTAAAACAATTTTTATTAAAAAATGCAAATATATTGTTACAGAAGTTATACAAACCATCATCAATTTTAAAAGATCTAGCTTGAGTGAAGATATCAGATATTAAAGAGAATAATTGTTCCATCACATTATTAGTTTCTGGTGTGAATCCTTTCTTTAGTAATTTTTTATTTTTTGAATAGACTTTTTTGATGTAAGAAATTACCTTCTCAGATGCTTTCGATAACTCTATATTTGAGGCTATTTCTAAAATTTTCTGGTAGTATATCGTCGATTCAATAACGGTTTCAGCAACTATCAGATGCTGTGCAAGTCCATATAATTTTAATTCATCTGAAGGAATTTTATTAATATATTTAAATTCATTAAGATATTTCTCAGTGACATTTTGTAATTGATGAAAAACACAGAATGAATGCGAAACATTTGGAAAAATCCTTTCTACGGATCCAATAATTGCATCATCTTCATCAGAAACAATTTTCAAAATATCTCCCTCTGGTAGGCGATTCTTAATTCTGTTCATTAATGGTACTAATTCAATAAAACTTGGCATGCGGTTGGTTATTTGGAAATCTAAAATAACTTTATCTTCTGTTGCTACAACATAAATCACTTTATGTCTAAATATTTTCCATTCATGATCGGTAAATTTCCT
>Ga0255444_1020_pt2 | contig 20245 bp, 21 predicted proteins | sample ANMaggSeSYBR02I8_FD_182664 | JGI IMG/M metagenome (GOLD analysis project Ga0255444, IMG submission 182664) | Sediment cell enrichment communities from methane seep in Santa Monica Basin, California, United Staets - ANME aggregate JGI... | ecosystem: Environmental > Aquatic > Marine > Cold seeps >...
TTGGGATATATTCAGGAGTTGTTGGGGCACAAGAGTTCAAAGAGGGCCGAGATATATACGCATGTGAGTAACAAAGATATAGGTAAAATAAAAAGTCCTTTACAGGCTGTCCCAAAACTAAAAGCATGTGTACAAATCAAAGAATATCCATCCTATTTAGGATAATAATTTTAAATTACAATTAATAATTGCCCAATTGAGATACAATATGACCGAATTGTATAATGTAAATTAGTTTTGGGACAGCTTGTTTAGATTTAATAACTAATTCAGGTAATAAGAATGAGAGTATGTGAACTTCTGATAGAGGGGAGTATATCCAAAGTTTACTTCCGATATACCGCTAAATTGGAAGTATATACGAACTCAATTTCGGATATACCATGTTATATACCATTTCAAAAAGATTCATATATAAGTTTGAATTTATTAAATGAGGGGCACTCATGCCAGTAAAGTCTAAAAGAAAAGACCCCACACCTAAACAGAAAGAAAAATTGCTGTCTATGAATGCAGGGGTTTGTTGTGTATGCAAAACAAGAGGGCAGGGTGTTAATTTTCATCATATTGATGGTAATAATACAAATACTGTCCTTGAAAACATAGCCGTTCTTTGTGTCAAGGATCATGATGCCCATCATAGACCTCAGGTTTATACAGAGTTGAATCATTTAGAACTTGGGGCTAAGAAGATATTAGAGTACAAGAGGGAATGGGAGGTGTTTGTAAAAGAAGCGCAAAAAGAAAAACCAAAAATGCTAGCGGTAATAAATATTTACGGGACCGAAGAAAGCATTCATTCTATGAGATTGATTTTCCAGACAATTGAATCAAAAACAATTGTTGAACGACTATATCATTTACTTACCGGACCACCTGAAAGTTGGATAGATTCTGCAATTGATGAAGTTTGCTGGCTTGGGTCAAATATCCCACTTGTAATAGTAAACAAGCCACTTCCAATTGAATATTGTCCTTGCTGTTGTAAATCTTTAGCGAATGTAATTAATAGTAATGTTGCAAAGAGGATAACGGCAAGCAATTGGGAACAAAATTCTATTTGTTCTATTTACATTAATTCTTTACAACCTTCTTTGGCAATTATCTTATTTTATGAAAAGGAAGTTCTTCTTACCGCGTCACTACATAAATGTGGTGAAAACCTACATTTCATTTGTGATAATTTCGAGGAGAGAGTTCCAATTAAAAAATCATCCAGTGTGAGAACTCAGGTGACTAAAATTTTATCTAAAGTTTTAGATGAGTGGCATCCAGCCCAAGTACTTATTGGAACAGGAGATGAAAATAATCCTGAGATTATTGATAATTTGAACCTACCACGAATATGGGAGAATTAAAATGATTACTCAAATAACTCAAATTCATGATGAAACGGCGTATAACAGAGCGTGTCTAGCTTCGTGCCTTAGGCACTTTGCCCAAATCCTGCTTCGCAGGACTTTAGATACGCTCGGAACGTTATGCGACATTGCCGTGGATAGTACTCAAGTTTATGGTGCTTCGTAATCCAAGGAGATTGATGCTATGCAGTCATCAAAGAAACTAAAATCACAAAATAGGAGTAGTTCCTCCAAGAGTAATAACTCATATTCCAAGGCGAAGAAGAGAATGCTCGCTGAGGTAAGTCCAGTGTCGCCACCTGCTGAAATCATTGCGCAAATCCAATCTATTACCCAGGAGGAGGGTCTCGGAAAAGAGAAGGTAGTGGATCTATTGAACTCGTTTTTCGAACATCGCAAAATCAATCCAGAGGAATCACCTATAGTCGCAATTCTACGATCTGGCTACCAAATTCCAATCGAACCTGAGAAAGAACTTTTAGACGATTTAACCAATGCCATCATAGGGGAGTCGATTGTAGCATTCGGTGGGAGTGGAAAGCGACGTTGGTCTGGGATGTGGAAAGAAATCATTACTGAAGTGGAGCATGTTAGGGATACGGTCCATGATATGACCGCGCGTTCGCTTTTCGGTTATCTCCTGTTCGAGTCAGTATCAGATAAATATAAGCAGCTAATGCACGAAGCGTTTCCTAATCTCCGGGGCGATCCTGAAAATGTGGCGAAACTTCTGGACGACACCAAAAGCGGAATGGTCCTTCTGCTTGGCAAGGATACAGGTCGGAGCCTTCGTTTACTCAATCGTGTTAAGAGAGTTTTGGAGTCGCAGGGGCTATCCTGTATCCTTATCAGAGATATACCAGAGAACCCTACCCAAGGACTCATCAGCAAAGTGCTTCTGTACGCCATGTTAGCGAGGTATGTAATCATCGAAAATACATACCCATCTGGTCATCTTTACGAGCTTCCGTTTGTCCGCAATGCTGAATCTGTAATCGCAATCCTTCAACATGAAGGCCGCGGAGCAAGCCGAATGCCAGACGACATGATTCCGAAACACCCTCTAATTAATCGATTCTGGTATCAAACCGACATGCTTGAAGATACTGTTAAGAACGCTATGAATTGGGCGGAAGGTCGAGTACAAGAGGACATCGAGATCAATCGCTCTGCGTGGACTGAACAATAAGGGAAGAAAGTTAGGACCCTACATGGCGTAGTCTAACCGTGTGTATCTGGTTCGGGCTTCACCCTTATCCAAATCATTTTCAGCGACTTCAAATACATGCAAGACGCTATATGAAATACGTGTTTCATCATCCCTCCGCCCCCCTATAGTGTTCAAAAAGCAGCGCGCCCGCCCCAGCCAAACACTATGACAGACGGCGCGCGGGTGCTCTGTGATGCAGGTGGGAGACAGGTCCCTAAAATTACTTTTCAATCGAACGTGACTTCCTGTTTGGCGTGAGATTGTATAACCATATTTGCTCAAGACTGTGCATAAGCTTTTGTGACTTTTTAATTTATTCTGGATAAATAGATCGTGGCAAAAAAGATTCACCGCCGAGGTCGCAGAGAGGCGCAGAGACGTGTTGTTTTCTCTGCGGTTTTATGAATCGTCTCAGTAAACGTACATGAAATTCTTCGAATAACATGCACAAAAAGATGAAAGAACCCAAGGGTACTTTCATGCTAAATAATAAAAAGTCTCAAGCTTTTATGCGAAACATCCCTCGGCATTCTGGGGATACGTTAAAATCTCCTCTCTGGCAAAATGAAGCCTGACCACTCGGGGTATGTCTTGTGCGTTATCAAAATGACATCTTAATGCATCCATGATATTTTCTTTTATTTCTTCTACGGTTTCGCCCTCAGTAAAAATAGAATATCCGAGTGCTTGAGCGTTATAGCCCCCTTCAGGGTCATCTTCTATTAAAAACATAATTTCTTTCATGGCGCACATCCTTTAATATCTATAACTTTTTTCTTATTTTAAGTTATATCATGATGATTCCAGCCTCCATATACCTCCTACTTCCCTGCGCTAGACTCCTGCACTCCCCTGGTCGTCAGTCCCTGCTGCTGCCACCCACCGTCCCTTCCCTCTCCCAATATGATTGGGAAGTTGCGCGACCGCCCCAGCCAAACACTTCGGCAGACCGCACGCGGGTGTTCTGCGATGCAGGCGGAGGCCTCGGGTTTGTTGAGTGCTGCCGGTGGCGGACATGGCTGTTAAAATATACAATTTGTGTGATATATGGAACTGCAGAGCACAGTGTCTTCCAAAAATATATTTATAATAAGTTTACTAACTTAAAGCCAAGGTCTTCCGGGATGAGAGCGTTAACTGCTTTAATTCGTTCAAAGTGTTTTGTGTTTCTTGTAAGAGATTGTCGGAAAAGTACCTAAAAAGTGCCTAAATCGAAACTTCCTAAAATATTGTGAAAACCAAATCACTATGCTGCGCCTGGTCAAGTTTAGACAGTAAAGCTGAAATATTCGAAAAACAGGCTTTTCCGACAATCTCTATAACTATCTCATTTATACCCACAGACAGAGATGTTGCTGCAATCAAGCAGTCGTTTAATTCTATAGCCTCACCGTTTTTCGCTAGGCTCGAATATATCTCCCCTCCTTTTACCGCCACATCTTTATCAACGCTTATTACTTTAACGATACTAAGCAGATCAAGTGTCATTTCAAGAGCATCGGAGCGCTGTGAGAGGTGTGCTCCAACACTAAGTTGTGCAACAGTTATTGAAGAAGTGAAACCAGTATGTTCTTAATTTTTTGTGCCCAAAATTGTGACTGATTATAATAATTTCTAAGTCATCATTAATAGTTTAGTTTTTAAAAAATAAAAGAGAGAGGATTGCCTCCTCCCTGTTTTCGCAATCATATCAATGCCAATAGTTTCTTGATGTACTTCATTGTAATAGCGTCCCCTGATGGGGCTATGTATGTACCTTCAGCAGTGTACCGCTCCTTGGCGCTTTCCTGCCTTATTTCATCCAGTAAGGAACCATATTCATTATATGTTAAATTTATGAGAGTCATTCCAACAAGTTCGTCTCCTTGCTCATACTTTTGGAATAAGAGAGGCCATATCGTTTTATCCTGTTCCTTACAGAAGCTCAGAAATTCCTCATATTGCCTGGATTGAGTAAACATTCCTGGGTTACTGTGAATGCGTAGATTGGGGTCATCCAAAGTTTCTTTCCACGCTTCATATTTAATATTGAATTCCTGCTTAACTTCTTCCGGGATATTCTCTATCAAACTCGATACTTTGGCTTTTTCATCTTCTGATAATTCAACCTTTTCTATTATTGTCAAACCGTGTTCGTCTTTTTTCTCTTCATTGACACATCCGCTAATTAAAAGAATTCCCATTACCAAAAATGCTGTAATCAGTAAAAATTTTGAAGTCATCGTTTATAGTTCCACGAGAGATTCGAGATAGTATTTAGATGTGGGGTCTATATTCTTGCGGAGCCAATTAATAAATATCAAAGTATCGATATAAATTTTCATTATGTTCAATCCAATCTGGTGGATTTTCTTAATTGATCAACAAACTCCTTGCTATCAATATCATAATCCCATGCGCCGCAGGATGATTCCATAACTTCAACTGCTCTCTTACCCTCATTTTTTTTTAGCATATTGAGAATAGAATGGAGTTCCCGATCAAGTCCAAGAAGTCTATATTCGATATCAATCGTTGATGACATATGAATAAATCTGTTCTGATATGGTATAAATTTAATCACCATCTCATCGCAAACGCCTCAATATAATTATTTTAAATTTTGAATATATAACTAAGTAGCTGTGTTCAGGTTACATGACCCATATCCTCGTTCGCACCACCACATCTTCACTCAGCCATCGCCACTCACAATTCCTCCTACCTCTAGCAACGATCGAGGAGTAGTGCAGCCACCGCCCGCGATCATGAGTGCGGTTGCACAGCGCCACTGGTGGCAGCCTCGGGTAGTGATGAGTGCTGCCGAGGGTAGATATGGCTGTTAAAATATATAATTTATGCAGGAATCCAGCCCCAATTCTTTCCGACCCCCCTGCCATCTAAATACCCAAAACAGATATATCACTGCATTCTAATCTATAAAACGAGGTGTACATAATGCAAAGACATTTTATCCAATCCGACCCAGCAATCATGATGGGCAAACCTGTAATTACAGGTACGCGTATTACAGTGGAATTAATCCTGGAAAAACTTGCTGCTGGCGAGAGCATTGAACAGATAATCGAAGAACACCCACGCCTGACAGAAGAAAATATCCGTGCTGCGTTAGCATTTGCATCAGATGCATTGCGGGCGGATGTGGTCTACCCCATTACGAGGCAGAAAAGTGAAGTTCCTTGCTGATGAGTGTATAGATCGACAGATTGTAGATCGTCTCAGGCACGATGGGCATACTGTGTTATGCGTTGCTGAAATGGAACCAGGGATTTCTGATCAAGATGTTTTGAATCTGGTTAATAAGGAAGATGCGATATTGTTAACAGCAGACAAGGATTTTGGAGAACTGGTATTTCGTCAGGATAGAGCTGCACCTGGCATTGTTCTCGTTCGCCTTGCCGGATTATCAGCCACAACCAAAGCAGAGATTATCATCGCTGCTATCGAAGATCATCTGGCAGAAATTTTACGGTCATTCACGGTAATTATGCCTGAAAGGGTGAGAATCCGGCGAAAATTTTTCAACGATTGATGAAAGAATCAGGCAAGTTATTGCACTAAGTGAATTCGAAATCGACACTGAATATCCGAAATTGACTGTGTTTTCTCAATTACACTTCGGTCGCTTTCGATTACTCTATGGAAAGGGTGCTATTCATTAAAATAATGAACCAATTTTGTAATTCACCATAAAACTTCTACTACCACTTAAAAAAAATCCGTGCTTCTCTATGCACACTCAAAATGTCGTGTATAGAACGCGTGCTTATGGATGCGCTGCCCACCGACACAGCAAAATCGCCTGAACAGTTCCGTCCCTTTCTCAGCCTCCGTCTAGCCACCGTTCGGTGCACAAGCCCGCCATTATGCTTGCATCTGCATTTACTCAACCGCCCCTCTGCTCTCCCACTGCGATTGAGATGCAGCACGCCCGCCTCAGCAAATATTGCGACAGACGGCGCGTGGGTACTCTGCGATGCGGGCGGCGGATTCGGGGAGTGGTGAGTTCTGCCGGTGTGAACCATGGCTGTCAAAATATATAATATTAGTAATTATCAGACATGATTTACATAGTTAACAGGATTACCCATTCTAATTCATCTTGTTGATCCTCTTTATAACTGAGCCGGAGTTATGCCGTTCCCATTCATACCTTGTTTTCGCATCAGAAAGCATTGGCATCAGGTTGTCCAGCCTTGAGCGTATCTCATCAAGGTGTTCAGGTTTTTCCCTTAGATCGATCTCATGTACTTCAGGATGCATAGGTCCCACCACCTCCATCTCGACCCTGCGGTCAGTATCGGGTCTTGACCTATCACCCGTCTTGATCGCATTGATGGCATTCTTCCACTGGGACGACCATGGCAGATCCCTGACTTCAGTATGCTGCACACCAGAGCGTTTTACATCGATAGCATAAACATGGCAGGCCTTCTCGCATGCTCCACAGTAAATACAGTAATCCTTTTTCACATCGATTTTCTTATCAGGCGGCACATACCAGGCATGTGCAGGGCATACATTGAAACACCCATGGCAGCCTACCGGGTCACAATCAGCCAGCCTGTTCTCGATAAGTTCTATTTCCCCTTCAAAGGGTTTTATTATATCCACTGCATCATAAGGACAGACAGCCTTACACCAGCCGCACCTGCTGCACTTTTCGTCATCAATAGTCACAGTACCTGATATCTTGGGTACAGGTGTCTCCAGTTTTCCTTCCACCCTGATGGCATCCTCAGGGCAGAAGTCCTCGCATATCTTACAGTAGTCGCACTTATCCAGGTCGATGAGCAGGTCCTGGAACGGTACAGGGTCATCAGGTGTTGGCTCCCGGTCCACCAGTACAAAGGCAGGACATAGGTATGCACACATGCCGCAGAAGTTGCACTTGTCCATATCCACTGCAATCTCACCTTTTTGCCCCTCTTTGAATGGGGCTACTTTTTCCTTTGTATGAAAAGTGAGTTCCAGTTTAATAGCTTCCTGGGGGCAGGCTTTTTCACACAACATGCAGGGCAGGCATTTCTCATTGATGACCACCTTTGAGTCCAGTTTGGAGAAGTCGGGATTGTCAAGTATATCCTGGCCATCTATGTCCATCCTGATAGCCCTTACCGGACAGAAGGATGCACACATGCCGCAAAAGGTGCATTTTGTCTGGTCGATGATCACCGGCGGTGCGTCCATACCTGTGGCTATCTCGAAAAGCGGACCTGCCTCTATAGCATTTGCAGGGCATACATCGATACATATCCCGCAGCCGTTGCACCGTTTGTAATTGTAGTCCAGGGTCTTCTTTGAGGAGTTAACTGTCTGGGTGTAAATGAAATGGGAATCACGGATATCCATTTCCACATTGACTTCAAGGCTGCTGTCTGCGGAATCTTGTGTAGTACTATCAGACATTTGCAGTGTATTTAATATTTAAAAAACTATATAAGTCTAGTGTGGTAATATTGAAGATCCATTCCAATGGAGGTATAGTAAAATCCTTTTAGCGTTATCAGACTTTTCCTGCAATTTATTTATATAATGGGATTTCTATCAATACATCCATATCAGGCGCGTGATATCATTGGACCTGCAAAAAATACTTAACGAACACAGACAATCCTTCAAAACCAGGCTCGTAGAATCACTTGCCGCCAAGCATTCCATATCCAGTGATGAAGTCATGGAGCAGTTTGGGGACAGTGTGGATAACATGGTAGGGTCACGATATGCCCCCCTTGAACAGGTGGTAGAAGCCATCTGCGCAGTTCCAAAACCGGTTTTACTCAACATCATGCGTGATCGCCAGCGAGAAGATACCTGCAAGATATGCCTGGCCAATGAGGCCAACATCCGGGTCGTGGATGAGAAGTACGGTGATTCCATATCCATATTCGAGATAAGCGAAGACAGTCCGGCCGGAGCCCTTTACCAAGTGCTTTTCCAGGGCGCACCTGACGAAGATAAAAAAGTACCCCTGACCGCCATTATACACAACTGTGATGTGAAGCGGGTATGGGCCGGAAAGTCAGTAGACAGTTCAGTATATGCCAGCCGGATAAAAAAAGCCCTTGTATGATGTCACGGTTCACTTTAAATTTTTCCTGAAATAGATAGTATCCACGCCCGGGCCACGGTGGTTTTTCAAGGTCTTAGAGACGACATAACCAAGCTGCTGGTACATCCGGTATGCACCAGGGTTTGTGGACCATGTAGTGACGTTGACATGTGTCACCCAGACAGGACACAGTTTTTTTGCCAGTGCCCGGTCCAGCAACCTTGCGATATTCTGCCCTCTGTACCCGGGATGAACAGCAATGAACGAAATATACGCCTCCCCCAATACTTCTTCTATCCCGTTCCAGTTCTTCCTGTATCCCATGGCACCAACCACTCTTCCATTTGACTCACCAATAATAAAATTAGAATCCACCTTAGCAAGAGTACCCGATACCCTTTCGTATATACCGCCCGGTTGTAAGGACAGTGGCGGAACAAACTCATTGTCGACCAGTTCCATGAAATCGATCAATCTTTCAAGATCGTCTGGTAAGCCTTCCCGGATTTCCATAGAAGAACTACAGTCGAGTCATATTCTTATAATTAGCCATCCTGGATATGGGGAATACCGACACATCAATACCACTTTCTTCTATTGCCACAATACAGTTCAGGCCAGCATATATGGGTAATCCTATCTTTCCCGGGCTGACAGGTGCCTTGAATATTGGACTGCCGGATTTACCGATTCCGATCAGGCCGTCGATATCTATACCTTTGGCCTTGTCAAGGACCTCAATAGCATGCTCTTTAGCTGAAGCAGGTATCTCCCTCATATTTGCAAGGAGTTTACCGTTTCCTGTCTCAAGCACGTCCAGTACCGAAGTCATTCTGCGGTTGATAAATATCTTCATCGGATCGATAGTTATACCACTGTATAACAGTAGATCTGAAAAAGCGGCAGGAGCCCCATTTTTAATCTCTATGAGACCTCCGTATTTCGTGTTTACAGGAATCCCGTTCTTTGCCAGTATTCCATCAATTGTTATGCTGCATACGGTAGCAATACCTACCTTTCCTTCCGGCACCCTGTAATCAATAGCGTCCTCTTCAATAATCTGGATATATGGGCTTATGGAGTACGGGGATTCGTTCATAGCCGCAATAATCTCAATACCATCATCAAAATCATCCTTGTCGATCAGCGCCATGTTCACGATAACGTTACCTTCCCCAGTGTCCACATCCAGGTCCGTGCTATAGACCAGTTCATCAATGGCGGTGATGATGAATCCCACCCTGTGGCCTATGAGTCCGTCTTCCAGTTCCTGCAATCCGTTCTCGGTAATGACCCGTCCGGAATATCCTTCCCTGGCGGTCAGCCCCCTCTCATCCAGTATCCTCAGATGATACCTGACACCCCTCTCACCGATCTGATACCCTCTTTCCCTCATTTTGTCAGCAATGATGCGAGCGCCGATAGCACCATCACTTTCATTGATAATCCTTAAAATTTCTATAAGTTTTCGCTGCACCTGGGGGTCAGAGGTTAAGGTGTTCATAACTTGTACCTTTTTTTCCTACATGATATTGATATACCGCTGGATTTCCCAGTTATGTACCTGTATCCTGTATAATTCCCATTCGGCACGGCCCAACCTCATGAAGTTATTAAAAACATGGGGGCCCAGGGATTTAATTAATATTTCATCACTTTCCAGTTCGTTCATTGCATCCCTGAGAGTCCCTGGCAATGAATCAATGTTGCATTCCAGGCGTTCATCAGCTGTCATCTTGTAAATATTATCATTTACCGGATCACCGGGGTCGATCTTATTCTTGATACCATCCAGTCCTGTCATTAGTATGACCGCAAAGGACAGGTATGGATTACAGGAGGGGTCAGGACTGCGCAATTCTATCCTTGTGCTCGACCCCCTGGCCATAGGTATCCTGATAAGCGAACTCCGGTTTGCCCCTGACCATGAAACATATACAGGTGCTTCATACCCTGGTACCAATCTCTTATATGAGTTGACAATTGGATTGGTGATCGCAGTAATAGCTTTAATATGTTTCAAAATTCCGCCGATAAAGTATCTCAAAGTATCACTGATGCCATATTTGCTATCAGGGTCATAAAAAGCGTTCTGTCCATCCTTGAACAGGGAAATGTTGATGTGCATGCCGCTGCCGTTCTCACTGAACAGGGGTTTGGGCATAAATGTTGCATGTAATCCCATATTATTAGCAATTGTCCTGGTGACATATTTAAAGGTCACCACATTGTCAGCCGTGATAAGGGCATCATCGTATTTGAAGTCGATCTCATGCTGGCCTGATGCAACCTCATGATGTGAGGCCTCTATCTCTAATCCCATGCCTTCCAGGGCGACCACGATCTCCCTGCGAATATTTTCTGCCAGGTCCACTGGCCCAAAGTCAAAATACCCTGCAGAGTCATGTGGAATAGTGGTAGGACGTCCGTCCTTTTTCTCAAACAGGAAAAATTCAAGTTCAGGTCCGGTATTCATCTTAAAACCCATTAAAGCCGCTTCTTCCATGGCACGCCTGAGCACATACCTGGGGTCGCCTACGAAAGGTTCACCGTTCGGCAGGTGGACATCACATATCATCCTGGCACTGTTGCCTCCGTCATGGCTCCATGGTAGTATCTGGAAGGTATTAACATCCGGTTTTAAGACCATATCTGATTCTTCTATCCTGACAAAGCCTTCAACGGACGAGCCATCAAAGGATATTCCCTGATCCAGCGCCTTATCTATCTGGGATACTGGTATGGCCACGTTCTTAACGATACCCTGTATATCCACGAACTGCAGCCTTACAAACCTGACGTCTTTTTCACTGATTATTTTAAGAATTTCTTCAACCGATTTCATTATTTCACCTGGTATATGGGATGTTATGAAACTTTTTTTAATTTTAAGATGTATGATAAAATATTAAATGTTTGTTCTCATTTGCCTTTTCATACTCTGCGAAGTACACCGATCCTGGGCTCGTAACACCTGCCTTCTGACATCAATATTTTCATAGCATCGTCAATATGTTCATCGGTAAGACCACTTCGTTTTGATTCATCTACCAGTTCAGTGACAGGCACGCCGTTCCCTTTATCCATTATACCCATCAGTTCATAGACCATCTCGTCAGGTTCGGGCTTGTCCTCTTCAGGTCTGGCGGGCTCACTACCTGTTGTTCCAACGTGGATCTCTTCATCCGTCACCTTGGCAGTTTTAGGTTCTGTGGACTGGACAGAGTGGGAGGACTGGACAGGTTGAACAGGATCTGTGGACTGGACAAAATGTGGGGACTGTGTAGGTTGGGCAGGGTCTGTGGACTGGACAGGCTGTGGCGATTGTGTGGGTTGTGTATCCTCTACAGAATACCGGGCAGGTGTCTCTTTCACCATAGCATCTGCGTTGCTTCCCGCAACCTCTTTCATGGAGTGTGAAAACCCGGGCAATGATGTCGGTTGGTGGTTAGCAGACGCCAGGTTCTTCAATGCATCAACGATCACACCTGATAGAGCATTAAGGTATTTGTCCAGGTCAGTGTAATGAGAAACGGCCCTGAGTATGCCATTGGCAAGTTTTGGACTGGCACCGGACTTTACAAGCATGGCTGTCAGTTCATCACCCTTAAGACCTGAATCCATGGCAGACCTGACCAATCTTATGCGCTCATAGGTCAGCCGGGCAGTATCAACTATCCACCTGTCCCTTATGCTGTCGCTTGCAGTGTTGAGTTCTTCCGGCCTTACCGAAGTATATATAGTTCCGTCCTCTGGTTCATAGGTCCTGGCCTTGCCTGTTATAGCCACAAAACAGGGCACATCCAGTCCTGACAGGAACACTGATGCTTGCGGCTGGTACTGTCCTGCATACACAGAAAAAGCACCGGTAGGATCAGACACTCTTGCCCTCCACATGTCCTCCCCTGCACCAAGATTATCTATCTCGGTCAATACACCCACAAAGTACAGCCGGTTCACCCTGGCACCGGTGGGAGTGACCAGATAATTGGGGGAGAACTCATCCCCGTCATGAAAGAAATAATCCGAATGAATGAATTCATGGGCAAAGACCCTCCAGGCAACCTCCCTCTCTACCATAGGTCACTATCCCCCTGCCCAGGTGAATGATGACCTGCACCCTCTATCTCTTTTACCAGGTCTGTGGCAGCGGCAGCAGGGTTGATCTCAGTCACCTCTACATTGGATGCCACCAGTGTGATCCCATATTCGCCCTTGGTCATATTACCTCTCAATCGCATGGTCAGTCCCATAAGCTTTCTCCTGATCTCTTCCTCAACAGCAGACAAGTTCATGTCCGCACCAGCAACTTCCCTGGCCTTTTCAATTGAATAGCCAGTGATCTTTCGGGTCAGGTCTGCATCCAGTACTACGGTCAGGGCTCCGGTACCGTCGTCCAGTATGTACTTTATCCTCATATCGTTCCTGCCTTCCACCAAACCATGGACACGGCAGATTTTCTTCTGTATCACCCTATTGCATTCAGAACATCTGGTAATAAGCCCTGAACCAGGCCTGACCGAGATTATGTTGCCTTCTATACTTACATCAAAAGCTCCGTCCCTGTCAGTTATTTTATCCAGCCTGATTGGGACGTGGTCCATTACCCCGGCAATATCACTGTCATTTATTGGAGTTTCCAGATGACTTATCGAAGTGAATTCTCCTATATTGATAGTAGGAATACCCTGCCATGACCTCATATATGCATTTTTGATCTCTACTGTATTCCCGGCCGTAAGTTCGGGAGATGGTACCCATGAAGTGAAGGGGAGTTTAGCAGTGCTATCGACTGCTATCCCTGTTACTATAGTCCTGGGCCCGTTCTTTGTGTTGATCTCCTGCTGCCCGGATTCCATTATCCTTATTACAGTATGAACGGAAGGTTCGCCCTCTTTCAGATCTGCCAGCAGGACAGGGCGTTCCAGGTCTTTTGACAGGAGCGGTTCCAGGGCGCTTGAGTCTAATTTCTCAACTTTTGATCTGGCACCGAAATTAATCTCTGGCATGCCCTGCCACATCCTGACATAGGCGTTAGTGACCTTGACCACATCTCCTTTTTCAAGCCCGAAATCCTCCCATGCAGTAAAACTCCGTGCCCCGGTCTCGTCTACCATGGTGCCCATGAAGATGGTACGCTCCTGTTCCTTGATGCCAACGACTTTGGTATTTATCTCAAGAATCCGGGCAGTGACCTCAATATTTCGCTCCCCTGCGCCAAGCTCAGAAAGTTTTTTCACGGAGGGTAGATCGATATTCCCGTGTTTTTTAAGCAAGCTCCTTTTTGCCTCTTGAAGAGGCACCTTGAACTCCAGGAGCCTTGCAAGTTCTTCTATAATAATAGCCTGATTTACTGTTGTGCCTGTTGTACCAAGCGCCCTAATTATTTCGTCCACATGGGGCGCGATTTTTTCATCCATTGTCTGCCTCCTTTATTCCAGACAGTCTCTTTTTATTATGGTCACAAAGGATAAAAAAACATCGATACTGTTAATTTGATGAATCCGGAATATTGTGTAATGTATCCTAAAAGAATAACTGGCTTTTCAGAACGTGCCCTTGAATGGCTGGAGAGTGTGCAAATTACCAGTGTTAAAGAGGCATCACAGATATCAAAGGCATTGTGCCTGTGGGGACGGGATGCCAGAAAGGCAATTGAGTGGTTGCAGCATGCCAGGTCAGGCGACCACTGGGAATCAGGCAATCCGGTGCGGGATACTGCCAGGGCTTGTGCTGCACTTATGGAATGTGGGATTTCCTGTGAGGGTACGGTGGACTGGCTGGAGGAAATGCAGTCGGACAGTGGTTCGTGGAACGATGATGTGTATGACACCTGTTATGCCCTTATCGCGCTTGGGGTCATGGACAGGCAGAACAGGCAGGGATTGGACTGGCTGCTTAATAACTTTTCAGGGAAATGGATGCATCCGGGTACCATCGCCCTGATTAACTCGGCACTGATACACCAGGAAGTAAAAGGTATGGCTGACCATATCCAGCGCAATTCTTTGTGGCTTTTGTCGCAGTGCACGGATGATAACTGGAAGTATACTGCAACTTCCTGTCTGGTTGTACAATCTCTGATACTTGATGGCAGGTCCTGGGATGTGGGCGGGTCCCTTGACTGGCTGGTTGATAGGTTAGAGGAGAGTGAATGGAAGGTTTCTGTGGTTGCACTGGTGCTGATCACTCTTAAGATGTACCAGGATGACTGAACTGGAAGGATTAACTATATTACTGCTTTATTGCATCCACAAGTTCGCTTATCTTGGATTTTATATCGCTTACCTGTTCCACGATAGTACCGGTCACAATCATGTCCGCACCTGCTTTGACCAGCCTGGCTGCAATCTCCCCGGTGCGGATGCCGCCGCCTACAATTACTTTTGTCTCTTCACCTACTGATTGCTTCACAGCACCCACCATGGCGGCCGGGATTGGCGTATCAGCACCTGAACCTGCCTCCAGATAGATATAGTGCATACCCATGTATTTGCCTGCCAGTGCATAGGCCACAGCCATTGCGGGCTTTTTCCGGGGTATCAGCCGTGCATCCCCGACCCAGCCTACTGTACCGCCGGGCTCAATAATTATATATGCCATTGAAATGGCTTCGACACCGTATTTTTTTACAAGGGGTGCTCCCAATGCCTGGTTGGTAGTGATATAATTTACATCCCTGGAGTTCAGGAGGCTCATAAAAAAGATGGCATCTGCATGCGCACTGACACCGCCTGCACTGGCAGGGAACAGTATTGTGGGCAGGTCTGTGTGCTCTTTGATAGCTTTCAGGGTCTTATCCAGGACAGTACCGCCTGCACCTGTGGAACCTCCTACCATGATGGCATCGGTACCTCCTTTTGCAGCCTGTGCTGCCATGCTGCCTGCTGTGTCAGGGGATTGGCTGTCAGGGTCTATCAGGGTCAGGTGTACTGCACCCTGGGTCTTCACGACATTATTAAGCTGTGCTTCGACGCCCATATTAACCGGGATCAAATGCTTCTGCTTTCTTTGGATTTCATTCGCAACTGTTTGGAATTGCATTTCCTGCACCTGGTGGCCTTGACCGGGTTGCGGGCATTGCATCTCATGCATATCTTCATGTGCAGTATATGTTTTTCAGCTTCTGGGAATCGTGCCATTAATGTTATCTCCTTGAATTAATAATCTTAGTATCTATTTTGATTAATTAGATATCTTACAATTTAATTAGTTTGAATGTATTAATCTGATAGGGGCATAGAAAGGTGATAATTGCTTTTAATGGTTTCGATGCAAAAAACATGTAGGATTACACAATGCGATACTTTGAAATAAAGAAAAGTGTATCTATACCACCTATATTATACAATCCATATGCGGGGATAGCCAAGCTAGGCCAAAGGCGCAGGACTTAAGATCCTGTTACGAAGGTATTCGTGGGTTCGAATCCCACTCCCCGCACTAATATGATTTGTTTGGAAGTTTAATAAAAATCTCAACAATGATGGCAACAGTCAGAACGATTTTCCAATCCATTCCACAACTTTTCTGCCAATATCTGTCGGACAATATATCAGGTAATTTCCCTCCTGCTTTGAGCATATTAGACCGCTATCCCTGAGTATAGAAAGATGATATGACATCTTCGAATATGCATACTCTGTCATCGCGACTATCAGGCAGACGCACATCGGCTGTATACAAAGTGCAAATAACACCCTAAGCCGTACAGGATCTGATATCGCACGGGCGATCGAGCTGATATATCTTATTCTTTGATCATCAGGAAGCAATTCAACAATTCCATCTATACCACCTTTTATTTCGAATTCACACCTGATTGAATCTGGTATCTCTATTTCTTCCATGATTTCAAACTATTTGAAATTCTAATGTTAAGTATATGTTGTTTCAAATATAATTGAAACGTCGTTTAACGTTGTACGATCTGTTGCAGTAACCCGGTGCAAAGCAATCTGGTTACTTCGGTAGCTGCGCCACTCATGTACATAACCGCAACCACAACCCCCCCCACCCAAAATACTTTCACCACGCTCTATCCTCACCTTATTACCCACCCACCCTTGTGGTGTGGGGGAACTGCCTGAGGGGATTAGGTTCCTTTGAGGAAGAGGGGTAAATTCCCTATTTTACATGAGTTTCGGCTATATGGGTATATAGTAACGCTTTAAATTAGAGAAGTTTGAAATTATACCTGCGCCCATTCAAATCTGAGACTTTTTATTATTTTCTGATTACTACTTATTACTACTTATGTATTTCGCAAACTATATATGCGGCCCTAGCATTTCCAGAACAAATTAAAAAATCTCATGATTTATTTCAGTCATGAATTAATAAAGGAAGTTACTATATTTAAAAGTTCTCTAATTTAACCCGTTTCTGAGCCGAAAGTCATGTTTTAGTACATTTGTGCTCGAGTTAATCCAATAATGGCATGATAATTCAACCATTGAGGGAACAAAGAAAAGCAAGAACGTTCTGTGCACTTTGTGGTTTATAGTATTCAAAAATGCCTTATTCTTTTCATGATTGTGAAGGCAACCCAAATAAATTATATAAGTTACTGATATACGTAAAGCACATAAGTACATCATGTTACCATAATAAATATGCGTGGTAAAATAAGAGATCGGATACTCAGGATATTCGCAAATAATCCATGGGGGGATATCAGCAAATACAAGATTGCCAGACCGATTGTATATTCCCTGAAAAAATGTTACTGGCCTGTAGTTTTTGATTCAAAAATGGTATATTCTTTGTGGAACATAAACGACTGACAAAAATCGGTGTTTAACACTTAAAAATTAATACTGGCTCTTCTTCTCCAGAAAAGCCAGCATTGAATTCATTTCATATAGGCCTTACTTAAATTATTCAATGGATTAATCATTTATGGGCCTGCAGGTTCCCATATTTCATGGATCCAGATACATTTTGCACTTCATTCCCATCTTTATCAGTGATTTGTATCCATGCAGTATCAGATTTGCCTGGTTCTCCTTTGTCAACGAATGTAAAGTAGATAGTCGCACCCTCTACACCATTGAACCTGCCAGTCCCCACACCCATGAAGGTGTCGAGTGGAGCTACAGGTGGTTTCTGATTGATTTCTGGATCATCTGTGCAAATTGCAGATGTCAATTCAAGCATATGAAACTTATTTCCATCTGGCCAGTTCACCTGTAAATTGTTCGGTTTACTTAAATCACAGTGAATCTCAAAACCAAGAGTAACCCGAGCATTATCGTCTGTGAAAACACTTCCCCCTCCAGTCATGCGACCCTTAGCAGGCTCTGGTATGGACAGGGCTGCAGCAGTCCATACAAAGGAAGCGGGGTTATCACCATTTGAATGGTTTACAGAAAGTGCCTGCACCGTCAACCAGGTGGCTTTTGCTGGGATATCAACCGTTAATTTCAAGGTATCCCACTCTTGACCGTCGTTGCTGTCAAGGTAATCGTTAAAATAAACTTCTGTACCCATATCTGTAGTGATTTTTATTGAAGTGGGACGGAATCCGTCGCCACTTGTCGTTCCTGTAACACTGCTGAAAAACATAGAGAGGTCTGCCTGCCTACCAGTGGTTGTCGGTGCAAAGATAAAGGTCTGAGGAACAGTGGTATTTAATGTAGGTTCAAATCCACTATATGCAAAATCGTTCCCATCCAGCAGTTGAATATCTTTTTGTGGGGTACCATCATCGATTATTACTAATATTCCGGCTCCATTATTTGCAAAATCAAATTCAGCACCCGAGATTTGGAAAGTGTTTCGGCCATTCTTAAGACTGAGACGCTCCATATTGGTTATGTCAGCCCTATAGCTTGAAGTCATTACGTTAGTAAAACATAATGTAGGTCCCCCGATCAGTATCCCAGTAACCTCAATGCCATTAACAAGAATCGTATCATCTCCCTTAGGAGAAGTATGTTGACCTTCCCAGTACAGAAGCACCTGTTTTACATCTACTGAACCGGGAATAATAATATCTATCGTTCCAGGTTGTGTTATAAGACCAGTTCCACTGGCAATAACTCCCGTACCAGTTGAAATATCTATACTTGGTGTTCCCAGGGTTTCTGTCCCATCAGCAAAAACTGCTTGAGACGAGAGTACCAAGAATACTCCAAGCAATATTAAAAAAATAAATATTTTGTTTAAATTATTTGTCATATCTTAACCTCCACGTATATTTTATATGTATGTAAATATATCAAGACATGCAAACTTAATTTTCAGCAATAGTTTGATGCCTAATTACATTCTCACATTTATATATTAGCACTTACTAGTATATACTGTTTTTTATATGTACATTAAAAAAATTTATGATGGTGTACATACTCATCATCATATAAACAGTGTTTTTTACTAAACTCCCAAATGACCGATAGGTCTCTACACTTGCCGTAATTTGCTTTGTTCGTATTTTCTAAGCCCACAGGAAAGTAAATACATCCCTATATGTTCACAAATCAGAAAAAAAGAAGAATTACAGTATTTATTTATCTCAGTTACAGTTCTCGCATCACTTGCTAACCAAGGTTATTTGTCGGTTCCATTCCTGGATATCGCATACACGTAAACCAGCACCCAAGACCATTTTTGATGTAAGTCATAGGCCCCTTCAATTCATCGAAACCATCAAATTTATTGACAAGATCTTCCAGTTTCTTCTTAAATAATGCTTGTGTGTGTTTAGATTATTAATTCAAGGCATTATTTTTTCAGCTATTTTAAGAAAACAGTTTGCAAAAAAATAGACCTCGATCACCCGCGCTTCTCTATTATCTTCTTCGCGATCTCCCTCACAATTCCAGACTACCTGGCCGCTGAAAGGGGCACTCCAACCCCCTTCTTATCCACCAGCGCCCGTCCCTGACCTGACATCAGGACTTTGGACATGCCTTATCCTTCTCTACTGTCGGATTCAAGCTTAATCTATTTCTTTTTGCGCAATAATTGCATTGCTATCAACAAGATTGACAAACCTGCAAATAGACCAAATCCAGGTATCCCTTCCTTATCAGTTGGTGTTGGGACAGGGGTTTTATCTACTGTTACTGTAGGCTCTGCAATAATACCTTCTCTGTCTGGGTCTCCTTCTTCCTCTTTACCTGTTACAGCAAATGGTGAAAATCCTGGTGTTTCAGCTTCAAATTGCAAGCTATCGGCATTCTCGGCAATCTTTCTGGTCACCAACTTATGCCATGTATCATCGCTATAACGATAGAGAACAATTGATGTTTCATCGATATTGTTTTCAGTGATCCATGATTTATCTACAGTGAAAACAACAGTGGTATCGGCAATATTCCTCTCTGTTGCCCATCCAGCGTTTCCAACCCACATGTTCAGGTTTTTATATACTTTATTTGGTGGCGGTGTACTCACCAGCGTAGAGGTATTATTCAATATTTCAACTTTAGCGGCCACCGTACCAGCGCTTTTCAGGGCTGTGAAATTGATATGCCTGACTATGTTATCCTCCAGATCGAAAATAAATGAGACGTCTGAGTTCTTGAATATGCTCTGCCTGTCGGTTTCTGATACGAGAATGTTATAATAGTTTTCTCCAGAGGTGCCGCCGCCTCCGCCTCCGCCACTGCTACC
>Ga0255444_1023_pt2 | contig 18988 bp, 15 predicted proteins | sample ANMaggSeSYBR02I8_FD_182664 | JGI IMG/M metagenome (GOLD analysis project Ga0255444, IMG submission 182664) | Sediment cell enrichment communities from methane seep in Santa Monica Basin, California, United Staets - ANME aggregate JGI... | ecosystem: Environmental > Aquatic > Marine > Cold seeps >...
CCGGTGATACGGGAGTGTGAGCGGTGGGGGGCTGGGCATTGCATGCATCACGGCTGGCAGAATCGATTAAACACATAATGAAAAGGTTACTACAAATAAAAACATATATTACTTACCTTGTTAAATAACATATTATAAAAAAATTATATGACATTATATATTATTCGGATGGAATGAAATTGACAAAAACTGCACTAATAACAGGAATAACTGGTCAGGACGGCTCATATTTGACTGAATTCTTACTCCATAAAGGATATGAAGTACACGGCATCATAAGAAGAGCGAGTACTTTTAATACGGCCAGAATAGATCATATTTATATAGATCCCCATGAGTCAAAAAAGTTCTTCCTTCATTATGGTGATTTATCAGATGCAGAACAGATATCCAATTTAATTTATAATGTATCACCGGATGAAGTCTATCATTTAGGGGCGCAAAGCCATGTAAGGGTAAGCTTTGATATACCAGAATACACAGGAAATATTACGGGCCTTGGTGTTACTCGAATAATTGAAGCCATAAGGAGAAGTAAAAGCAAGATAAAATTCTATCAAGCTTCTAGTAGTGAAATGTTTGGTGCGTCACCGCCACCTCAAAATGAAGAAACACCATTTGAACCTAGGAGTCCTTATGCCTGTGCGAAGGTGTATTCTTATTGGATGGTTAAGAATTATCGTGAAGGATTTAATATGTTTGCCTGTAATGGAATATTGTTCAACCATGAATCCCCTCGAAGGGGAGAAACGTTTGTTACAAGAAAAATCACGAGAGGAATTGCAAGAATTCTAGCTAAAAAAGATAGTTGTCTTTATTTGGGCAATTTAGATGCTAAAAGAGATTGGGGGTACTCACCTGAATATGTAGAATGTATGTGTCAGATGCTTCAAAATGAACTCCCTGAAGATTTTGTGATAGGGACTGGCGAGACCCGCTCGGTTAGAGAATTTGTAGAAAAAGCTTTTACCTACGCTGGATTGGACTGGGAAGAACATGTGAAAATAGATCAGAAATATTTTAGACCTACTGAAGTTGAAGTTTTAATAGCTGATCCAGCAAATGCTGCTAAGAAATTAGGATGGAAACCAAAGATAAAATTCGACGATCTGGTAAAAATCATGATTGATGCGGATATGCGTAAAGTAGGATTAGAACCTATTGGGGAAGGGGATGAGATTTTGAAACAAAAAATTCCCGATAGGTGGTGGAAAGCAGATTGAGCAAAATTGAAAAAATAAGGCAAATACCAGTTGGCTGGCTTGAAATTGGTGAAAAAGAAAAAAATGTTATCAATGAAATCCTAGAGTCAGGAAGGATATCTGAAGGAAAAAAAACATACGAGTTTGAGAAAAAATGGTCTGAATTTATTGGAGCAAAATATTGCGTAGCTACCAGTTCTGGAACAGCAGCTTTGATTACTGGTTTAACAGCTTTAAAATATCATTATAAATTAGAGAATAGGCCAAAAGTAATAACTTCTCCTTTAACATACATTTCTGATGCGAATGCTATTGTTCTATCAGGTTTTGAACCAATATTTGTAGATATAGATCCCAATACTTTTAATATTACGCCTGAGGGAATCGAGAAGTGTTTAAAAAACTCAAATGATATTTCTAAATTTAGTATAGTTCTTCCTGTGGATTTAATGGGCTATCCAGTAAAATTGGATCAAGTAAAACAAATTGCACAAAAATATAATTTGCACGTTCTGGATGATGCGGCTGAGGCTCATGGAACAACATATAAAGGAAAAAAATGCGGGTCAGATGCAGATATTGGTGTTTTTTCCTTTTACATTGCCCATAATATTCAGGCAGGTGAGATGGGAGCCGTTACTACAAATAATTATGACCTTTATCTGTTGTCGAAAAAAATTAAAACTAATGGAAGATTTTGTGAATGTGAAACCTGTACAAGAGATAAAGGGTTTTGCCCTTCATTGAATTCCTATAAAGGAGAAGATGATTTTGACCCACGTTTTTTCCATGACATAATTGGCTATAATTTTAAGACCATGGAATTTCAGGCTGCTATTGGGATTGTCCAATTAGAAAAAATAGAAGAGATAATTAGCAAACGTCTGGAAATTGTTAAATATCTTAATGAACATTTAGAAGAATTTTCGCATTTTCTTCAACTCCCCCTATTTCAAGAAGAAGTGAGTTATTTAGCATACCCTATTGTAATTAAAAAGCCTGAATTCATATCTCGCAGAAAGTTAAGAACAGAACTTGAAATAAGAGGAATAGAAACGAGGCCTTTATTTGGTTGTATTCCTACTCAACAACCTGCATACTCTTATCTTAAAGAGAAATATTCCGGCAAATTACCAAACGCAGAATATATTGGAGCTAACGGCTTTTATATTGGATGTCATCAATATTTGACAAAAGAAGACTTGGATTATATCATTAATAGTTTTAAGGACATTTTAAAATAGGGAGGGGATTTCAATGGATTTAAATTTTTGGAAACATAAAAAAGTGCTAATTACAGGAGGTACTGGATTTTTGGGGAAAAGCCTTACTCCAAAACTCGCATCCACGGAGGCAGAACTTTTTATTCCTAGGAGTAAAGATTTTGATTTTCGAGAAAAGGATGATGTTACTAAGCTTTTCAGTTGTTTTCTACCTGAAATAGTCATTCATTTGGCTGTACATGGCGGTGGAATTGGCTACATGAGCAAGCATCCAGCTGAAATTTATTATGACAATGTTATGATGAACACGCTTATTGTAGAATATTCAAGGATACATGAGGTGAAAAAGTTCGTTGGAATAGGGACTGTATGTTCATATCCAAAATACACCCATATACCCTTTAAAGAATCTGATCTGTGGGAAGGTTATCCAGAAGAAACAAACGCACCCTATGGCCTGACAAAAAAGATGATGTTAGTTCAGACTCAGGCATATCGACAGGAATACGGGTTTAATGGAATACACTTGCTGCTTGTTAATATGTATGGACCACATGATGATTTCAGTCTTGATAGTTCGCATGTAATTCCTGCGCTGATTAATAAATTCATAGATGCGATTGAAAAAAATAAGACCGAAGTTGTAGTATGGGGAACAGGAAATGTATCAAGGGAATTCCTTTACATTGAGGATGCCGCAGATGCAATAATACTGGCAACGGAAAAATACAATGGATCAGAGCCTGTGAACATTGGTGCAGGATTTGAGATATCAATAAAAGAACTTGTGGAGTTTATAGTGAACCTGACAGGATTTGATGGAAATGTGATATGGGATAAAACTAAGCCCGATGGACAGCCCAGGAGGTGTCTTGATACTTCAAGGGCCGAAATCGAATTCGAATTCAAAGCTAAATGTAAATTTAAAGATGGATTAAAAAAGACGATAGAATGGTATAAAAATTACATGAAACTAATTATAAAATAAAGATATAAAAAATGAGTGTATAGGATGAAAAAAATCTTCGAAATCTATAGGGAAGCAAAAATAAAAATTCTGCGAATTTACCCTTGTGAATAGTTTGGTTCAAATAAATCCTCTCACATAATTTTGAGATATTTAAGCAGTTCGGCCAAGTCCAGATTACAATAGCAACCTATAAGTAATGAAATGATGGCATTGCCACAAGAAACAAACAGATATTTTCTCATGTGTTTGTGGTATGATGAAGATTGCATACTAGGATAACTCAAGTAAATAAAAAATCATAAACAAATTCTTTGTAGGTTTTAAAAAGTCGATCTACAGGCTGTCCCAAAACTCAAAACATGTGTACAAATCCCACCTATTTTATCCCATGCAGGTAAAAAATGATTAATTCTTGTTAATAGTTACCCAATTGTGATGGAATATTGTTTATTTGTATAATGCAAATTGGTTTTGGGACAGCTTGTCTAGATAAGTTTACCTCTAAGGTATTTCATAAATTTAAAGTTATCAAAACAGAAACACCCGATTTAAAGGGCACCAACCCTTCCCCTTAATAAATTTAGACATCCAACTTCTGAAAAATAAAGAAAATGGCTAGGAGCTAGTAAATTGAAGAGCAAAAGGAAAGAATTACCGGAATATTTGTTTAATCATCTCACTTTTCAATAATGAAATGAACTCTATTCAAACCATAGTAAAAAATTCTGTTGCATTAACCCTAATGAATATTATAACTTTAGGGTTATCAATGATTTTTAATGTGTCACTTGCTCGAAATTTTGGTGTTATAGAATTTGGTAAATTATCTTTCGCAATTGCATTGACATCATTATTTTCAGTTATCATTGACCCGGGATTTAATCAATTAATAATTCGAGAGGTTGCACGGGATAAAAAACTTGCTAAGAAATTTATGAGTAACATCCTCATTATAAAATTATTTTTATCTTTCGCCTTCTTGGCATTAGTTTTTGGTGTGGTTAATCTTCTACATTATCCATTAGATACAAAGATAATTGTTTATATCTTTGGATTTTTTACTATTTTAACATCTTTTGGGAAAATCTTCAGGGCAATATTCCATGCCTTTGAGAAAATGGAATATGATTCATTTCTAACAATCATCGAAAAAATCATAATTGTATCTTTAGGCATGTTTTTACTCATTTTAGGCTATGACTTAATCCATGTGGTGTTTGTTTACATTATTGGTGGTATCATCAATGTTATGCTTAGTCTGATACTTACAGTAAAAAAATTTGAGAAGCCAGAATTAAATATGGATTTTTCTTTTTGGAAACAATCAACTATAGCAGCAATTCCATTCGGTCTCACAATGATTTTTGTGACCATTTTTAGCAGAATAGACACCATAATGCTCTCTATAATGACAAGTGATGCACCTGTTGGGTGGTATAATGCTGCTTTTATGATTATTTCAGCTCTTATGGTTATTCCAGGAATTTTATTTAGTTCTATCTTTCCATTACTTTCTAAATATTATATTTCCTCTTTTAACTCAATAAAAATGATTTATAAAAATTTATTTAGGTATATATATATTATTGTATTTCCAATTGGAATTGGCACGACTTTGTTATCTGATAAATTCATATTATTAATATATGGAGAGCCATTTATTCGTTCCAGTATATCTCTTCAGATTTTAATTTGGTGGTTTGTTATAGGAAGTTTGGCATGGCTTATGGGAATGATATTGCAAACTATAAATAAACAAAATGTATTTGCCTACTCTATGGGAGTTTGTGCAATTTTTAATTTTGCATTAAATCTGATACTTATTCCAAAAATGAGTTACGTAGGGGCAAGCATAACAACCGTCTTTACAAATGTAATATCTTTCACATTTCTTTTTCATTTTATATCAAAATATCTATATCGATTACCAGTCCTTAAAATAATTTTAAGACCAACAATAGCTGGTGTTATCATGGGGATTAGCATTTATCTTATTGGTGATCACCAATTATTTACAATAATCTTATTAGCAAGTGCAGTATATTTGATTATACTAATAGTCTTTGGAGAATTTTCTAAAGAAGACATAAGATTTATCAAAGATGTTTTACATAAATCATGAATAAAAGACAAAATAATGAATAATAAAATTCAGTCAGTAGGTAAGAAAAATGAAAGATAAACCATTGGTTTCTATTGTAACTCCTTCCTACAACCAGGGGAATTTCATAGAAGACACCATCCTTTCCGTGAAGAGGCAAAATTATCCTAATATTGAACATATAATAGTAGATGGAGGCTCAACTGATAACACTCTTGAGATTCTAAAAAAATATGACGATAAATACAACATGTGTTGGATATCTGAACCCGATGGAGGGCAGAGTGATGCTGTTAATAAGGGTTTTGAGATGGCAAAGGGGGATATTATTGGTTGGTTGAATTCTGATGATGTGTATTTTTCAACAACTGTTTTTTCACATGTTGTAGAAGAATTTGCAAAAAGGCCTGAAGTTGACGTGATTTATGGAAACTTGGTAGCTATAAATGAAGAAAACCTCATTTTAGGAATTCGGCGTTTAAACCCATGGTTCATTTATAAAATACTACTTCTTGCTAATTTTATTCCTGAACCTTCTACTTTCCTCAAAAGAGATGTTATTAAAGAACATAAGATAGATATTAGCCTAGATTTAGTAATGGACTATGAATATTGGTTAAGATTGGTGAACGATGGCTTTAGATTCAAGTATACAAATAAACTTTTATCAGCCATTCGACTGTATCCAAATACTAAAACAAATAGTAGAAAGAATGAAATGAAAATTGAAAGTAGAAAAGTTCAAGAGCAATATGGTTTAGAGTTAAATCCTCTCAATTGTTTGTACAGATTATTCGATCTAATTTATCTTAGGTTATTAAGGATTTATGCAGGGAAAACATTGATTAGTATATTTCGTTCTCCTTCAGAACAAAATTTAGCTTTTAACGCTAAATTTGATTCGATTTTGGCTGCTTTAAAAAGGCAATGGTTTGAAGGTGTTTAGCTAATTTTTCCCATGTCAGGATTGTCAAAATTTTAGGGTTGAAATTTGAAATAAATTTGAAGGAAATGCATGAAAATTGACGGGCTCAGAAAACAAATTCCAAAACATAGAGACAAAAATACTAATCTCCGATGATTGGATATACACACATAATTTTCATTGTCAGTGCATTAATCTATAAAATATGTAGTGAAATTTCCATTATCATATATTCTTATGGTGGTGTTGTCATTTTCCAACATTTTAAAATCATTAGGAGTATATCTCCAATTTTTTTCATAATTCGGATGTATTATCGGATAAGATATTCTTCCCAAAATAGATATTACCATATACCTCGAGTCTTCATAGTATTCACCCAATGATGTTTTATTTAAATAATTAAAATGATCAACTGGCAGAGTTTCCATTCCATATCGGATATTCTCACTCGATATTGACCTGCCATAAATAGCATCGTGAAATCTTTTCTGGTAAAGCCCAATCTCTTGGATTGATAAATTTTCATTTTGATGATCGAAGAACCAGGTCATACCAAATATTTCTGCTTCAATAACCTGGTTATTAGCCGATTTTATTATTGGAGAGAAATATAAATTAAAAGTTGAGAAATATAACAGTATAATCAAAATTACACATAATGATATAGATTTAAAGCGTGGTTTGCTAAAAGAAAAACCGATATTAATAGATAGTAAATAAAAACCCATCCCTATAAAGACAGAAGAAAAGAAAAATAAATATTTCGAAACCCTTTCAAAACCAATGATAAAATCATTGAAGAAGAATATGATTGACAGAATAATAAAAATTAAAGAGCCAGCCGAAAAGAAGAGGTGATAGAATTTTATTTCCTCTTTCCTTGTATTTTTTCTCCAAATATTGATAATATATATTGAGAAAAAAATTGAAACAAATATAAGTACCATTATTTGTCCGAATCTGTTAACTATAATTTCGACCAAGTCGAAAAGCTCTGGTTGATTTTGTTTAATTAAATCTGAGTATTTATCGGCATCCGTAGTCCCACTTTCATAAAAAAGCCAATTTGTGACTATTCGAAAACTTCTCGTGATTGCTGAAAAAGAAAAATACCAAATGAAGAAGGTTATAAAGGAAATCAAAATGATATTGAATGATCTTTTCCCGAGCAAATTAAGCAGTTTATGATTATGTATTTTATTAAACTTTTTGTAGCTAGATATGCAGAATTCCAAAATTAAAAATATAAATATCAAAAACAATGTGGTAATGGGATGGAAAAAAACAATAGCAAAAAGTGAAATTATAAGGATAATGGTAAATTCCAATCGATTGATTGAACCACGGCTTTTTAAGTATAGATAAAATACAAACGGTGTAAAAAAGAAAGACTGGATACTTGGTGCGAACATTAAATTTCCATTGGAAAATAATAAAATTGAGGCAAATGCCAATACGAAAAGAAGTTCTTTTCTTTCAAATAGCTGTGTTGCTATAAAATAAATTGAAATGATATAAAAGAGTGATAAAATAGGAGGTATTATATTTACAGCATGTCCCACACTTATATTTGTGGTATAAGACATAATTGCAGTTAAGATATGTTCTATTGGGTAGTAATTATTCGTTCCAATAGAAGCAGTATTTAAAATATCTTTGATATATCCAATATGGGTTAAAACGTCTCCTCGTCCATACATAGTATATCCCCGGATAAAGGGCATAAAAAGCAGAATAGTATTTGTTATTAGAATTCCTAAAAATCCGATTACCCAATAATTATCATTTTTTTTAGAAGCAGTAGCACCGCTCAATAAAATCATCTGTCCTAAAAAAATGGATGTAATAACAAACACCCAAAGATACCAAGGGTAAACATTGTAAATCGATATTTCATAACCACTTGCGGGAGGTGTTTTTACGATTATCATTAAGATTAATACAATAAATGTAAAAGCGATGATAGCAGTAACTTTAATTGCTCTGCTCTCATCACTGGATTTAATGAATAAACTATCAAAACAACCCGACATAATTTTCCTCCTTAGAGTTCTTCTAATATCTCCTTCCATCGTTCCATCGCACCCTCATATGTAAATTCCTGCTCCACCAGCGCTCTTGCATTCTTCACAATCGTCTCAAGATCGGGATGCTCAAGTGCTCGCATCACATTCTCTGCAATGCACGCCGGTGAATTATTTTTCATAATAAATCCAGTATCACCATTTTGTATTACGTCTGGTATTCCTCCAACCGGTGTTGCCAGAACTGGTGTTCCGCAAGCCATCGCTTCCAAAACTATATTAGGTAAACCCTCCCCATATGATGGAAGAACTACCAATTTAGCTTCATTTAAGTAGCGAGGCATTTCGGCGTGCTTCAACTTCCCTGCAAAAACTACTCTTGAATCATGATTGAGATGGATTTCTCTCATGTACGTTTCTATTTTAGCAAATGCTGGTCCTGTACCGCCAATGACAAATTGAATATCATCCCTTTCTTTTAGAATTAGAGGAATGGCTTCGATAAAGTTTATGATTCCTTTATGCTCAGATAAAACTCCAAAGTAGCCTATTGTATCTGTTCTTTCAGATAATTTAATTATTTGACAGAAAGTCTTGGTGTCTACGAAAAGGGATCCATTCAAAACGAGTTTACCATAATATAATTCTGACGTTATTTGGCTTGCAAGACTTGGTGATTCTACCACAAGCACATCTGCCAAATTATAGTTAAGTCTCTCTACAAATGAATAAATATGAGGTAAAATAAGTCTGCCCACGCCGAAGAGGGTTTGTTTATAAACTATTTTCATAACCTTATTGGACGCATTGCTGCCTGCAAGACCAGAAATAAAATACACAGTTTTTTTATTCAGTATTTTTGCAATCAACAGTGGTAAAAAGAATGTAGCTCCCATCGTAAAGAAAATTACGGAATCACTTTTATGCAGTTTTAGTATAGGATAAACATATTTTGATTGTATTATAACTATCTTTGCTATTCTTAGCGGCATCCACGATGTTTGAATTCTGCAATTTGGAGTTATAAGCTTGAATTTGGAGCTACAAACTTCATTTTCAAGAATTGATTTGAACACCTGAACGAGGTTAGATTTTAATATATAACCTCCCCTGCCTTCTTTGTATGGATGGGTAACAAGGCACAACTCTATATGTTTTTCTACATTCACAGCATTAAATCTCCTAAAATCCTTCATTTCCGCAACTTATTAGATGCTCGATTTATTACATGTGAAAATGAATTTATGATTGAAAACCAATCGCGTTTGCGACTTGAATTCTGGTAGCACCATGTACAGGGGTCTAAAAGTGGAAATTCAGGGTCGATGAATCTTTTACGCATCTCTTGAAAATATGCATTGTTCCAGACATTTTCTTCAGAAAATTTTCCGCTTTGGGATAGATTGAGTAGTTGACAACAACAACCCCCCACATTTTCATCACCATCAATGCTAATATTATGAAACCAAACAGAGCAATACCTATTGTTATCCATCACTCTGTCCAATAGCGGAGGCAATATTACTTTTTTCTTTATTTTTGAGGGGAGATAATTCACCTGATCAAAGATTTCTAATACATCCGAATCATCTGAAAAGAGACATCGTTCTTCAGGCGTAAATCCCCTTGATGATACGGGCAGGAAATGGAAGAAAACAATTTTATCCGCTCCTAAATTATCTACAAAGCAAATCATATCTTTGAGATATCTGAAATTCTCTCGATCCAAAATAACACTAACTGCTATTTTAAGTTTTGACCTTTTTACTTTTTTTTGTTTCACTAATTCAATAATGTTATTGCATATCGCATCAAACGATTCGGGAGACATCCCCGTCATTCGATTGAACTCTTTAAAATTGTGACCGTTTAAACTTATATCAAACTGTTTCAAAGGTGAATTTAGTATCTCTTCAATATACTTTCCAACTAAAATTCCATTTGAACCTGAATAAACCTCCATTTTCATCACATTTGATGCATACTCTATCATCTTGAAAATATCTTCATGTAGTAAAGGATCTCCGTTCCCGATAAGCCTAACTACCATTGCATTTTTATATCGCTTTGAAATTTGCTTAAATTGTTCAAAGTCCACATCTCTGCATGGTTTTTGCCCAAATGGATTACTGAACTTTCTGGAGTGTGTTAAACACATGTCGCAACTTAAGTTGCATCTGTACGTTAGAAAAAGCGAGATATAAATAGGATCCCAATTTACAACACTTTCTTTTTTGCCCAAAGTATACTTCACTAAATTCAGCATCTGCCCCATGGTGTGTTTACCATTGATAAAATCTAGCAAAATTTCCATAACTGTCATTTGTTTGTCCCCACCTCATTTATTTTTAGGTTGCTTATTTTAGAATAATTCCCTGCGGCGCTTATCTCACCGTAAAGGGCTAAAAGTCTCTGTTCCATGATCTCCCAACTATATCGCTCCTCATAAGCTTTTCTGGAATTTACCTCAAGCTCCTTACACAGTTCCGGATCATCCCTCAGCTTTACGATCGCTTCCTTTATTTCCTCAATATTGTTAGCATCCACCACCAAACCGCAGTTCTCCTTACGCACCTTATTTGCCGTTGATGTCCCTTTGTTCACTAGAATAGGTGTACCGCACATCATAGCCTCAAGCACTTTACTCCCACATATATATTTATTAACAGGAACAATTGGATCACGTAATATAAATAAAAGATCTGCTTTAGCACTTCTTTCGAGTACTTCTGCATGGGTTATTTCTCCAATAAATTGAATCTTGTCAGGCATTTTTCGTGACCATTCTTTGATTTCATCAACTAAGTCCCCGTGACCAGCTATAACTAACTTAACGTCCTCTATATCTTGGATGGCTGTGAAAATTTTATCCAAATTCAATTTCTTTCCAGAGAAAAGTAGTCCAGCAAAAAAAAGCGTAAATATATCATTTTTTTGGTGGCTAATGTTTATTTTGCTAATTGTGTCAGGAGAATCATAAATTGCAACTACTTTGGAATTAGGAATTCCTCCCACTTCTTCTATCTGTGCCTCATCAGCAAGAATTACACTGCTTGCGAGCCACATAAACAATTTATCTATTTTAACACAGTAGTTTCTTATCACTTTCGGTAACAATACTGTATCTTCATAAGTGTCTAACATATCATAGATGACAGGCTTCTTTTTTATCTTACCCGCAAGTACGGTTGGCGGTAGTGAGATAATCTGTATTGCATGTGCTATGTTCCACTTTGTTACCATCAGCTGAAAGAATATAAAGCACCACCAGATAGGAAGAAAAAAAAGTACTTTATTTCCCCAAGGAGCTTTGAATTTCAGTCGTATCTCCCTATAGAAATCTCCCGCTTCATCCCGTTCAGATTTATTTGTTTTTATCCCCCGATCCCAACACAAGAACGTGACTAAATAACCATCATTCGTCAGCGTTTTTATCACCTTTGTAGCTCTGAATTCCCGGTCTAAAAGATTTGCCCTTATTATTATCGCTCTTTTTTTGTCCATTTAACTAATACCTTATATGATTTAATAGGTGATTCCATTTTTCTGTACATCTTTTATGTTTAGTATTTTGATTTATCAGGCTTGGAGCACTGAATAAAACATCCGCTAATTTTCAAATCGTCATTTGAAAGAGTTCTGAATCTTGCTGCTAACTTATTGCGATTAATTCCATCGTTCCTTTTATATGTTATATTGACGTTACTTTGAAAACCTGCTTTTTCAATAAGATTAATGTGATACGAATGCGGACATCTATTTATTAAATACAATGCACGACCTACTATCAATTTCCATGCAATGTCCGAATATCCCCAATGACCATTCCATTTAACAGATGTGTTATGAGATTGGTAATCAATTCTATGAGACATGAAACCACCGGGTTTAAGCCATTGATATATTGCAGAATAGGTTGTTTTCAAATCATCAACATGTTCCAGAACAGCTTGGGAAATAATCATATCGACAGAGTTCTCTTTTATAATCCTTGAATCATTCCAGGGAACAAAAATGGAAATATATTTTTCGTTTGTTTCATTTAAATTAATAATTTCATTATGCATTTCTTCTATTCTGCTACTGGATAAAGCCGTTTTAAGATGTTCTTGCGTTAATAAATACTCAGGGAATTTGTATGTGTCCAATTTTGGCCTAAGTTCTGGAAATTCCGTTTCGTCAGGTATGTCCTCCTTGTTCATGAATAAATCAACTAATTCATCGAATATTTTAATATTTTGATTTATATTAGAATGTTTTATTATATCGAGTGCATAATACTTATTAGCTCCCGATAATAATGCAGCCAATCCAACTCCAAACGACTCTCCGGGTCCAAGTTCAGCAACAACATCAGGAGGATGCGTTAAAAAACCAATCTTGTATGACATGACAAGATGTCTTAACCAAACAGAATAACAAGAACGAGCAGAATTTATCGCACCACCAGTCCCAATGAATTTCTGTCCGTAACTACCGAGTATATTATTCAAAACTACCCACCCCAAAGGTTTTACTGATGTAGGAATGATACGTAAAATTCCTTTTTTTAACATACTAACCTCTGGTCTTTTGAATTCTCAGACTATTCTCAAATTTTCTATACCATTCCACAAACCTCTGTAACCCCTCTTCAATACCAACACTAGGTTTATATCCAATCAACTCTTTGGCCAACTCAATATTCGCAAGCGTATGCTCAGCATCGCCTTTTTGTGCATTGACATAACTTATCTCAGATGAAGCTCCGATAATCAGTTTCAAATTCGTACTTAAATCATTCATGCTTATCCGATTACCATTTCCGACATTCATAATTCGCCCATCTGCATCACTTGTCTCCAACAATTCTAAATTAGCTTTCACAATATCATCAATATATGTAAAATCCCTGGTTTTTTCACCATCTCCAAAAATTGTAATAAATTCATTATGCAACATTTTCTGAGTAAATATCGAGATAGCAAGATCAGGGCGCATCCTTGGTCCATATACTGTGAAATACCGCAGTGAAATGGTTGGCAAACCATAAACTTCATAAAATAATCGGCAATAATGCTCTGCCGCAAGTTTACTCACTCCATAGGGTGAAACTGGTTGATTCGGATGTTGTTCATCGAAGGGTAGGTATTTTACTTTACCATAAACAGAAGATGAAGAAGCATTAATCAGCTTTTTTACACCAGCATCAAGAGATGCTTTCAATACATTTAGCGTGCCGGTTACATTAACATTATTTGGTTTGAATGGATCTTCAACTGATATTTGAATCCCTGCCTGTGCAGCCTCATGAAAAACGTAGTCAACTGTGCTATCGATTATTTCCTTCATTTTGTTCAAATCTGTGACATCTGCATTCACAAAAATTGCATCCCCGCTTTTTTGAACAATTTCTATATTTTGTTTTTTTAACTCAGGAGTGTAATAGTTATCAAGATTATCTATCATGACAATTTCATGTCCATCTTTTGCGAGCTTTTCTGCAATATGCGAACCTATAAAGCCAGCACCCCCAGTCACTACGATTTTTGACACTTTAAATCAACTCCGAATATAATTGAACGGTCTTTTCTACAGTATCGCTCCATGAATAATTCGTGATAATATTCTCTCTTCCAATTTGCCCCATTTTTTTTGCCATACTTTCATTGGATAAAACCTCTGATACTCTATCAGCCAGTGCGTCTGGATCTTTTATTGGTACAAGGAATCCACCATCTTTTACAATATCTATCAATTGGGGCAAATTTGAACAAACTACTGGTATGCCACATGACATTGCTTCTAATATAGTTCTTGGAACTCCTTCTTCTAGGCTTGGTAATACAAAAACACTGGAGCTTTGGTACAATTTTACGATCTCTGAATTTGGAACGACATCTTTAAGCGTAATGCATTTATCCAATTTTAAATCCTGGATTTTTGCTTCTATTCTTTCCCTATCAGGCCCCCTCCCAACCAATAGAAGTTTAAGATTTGGATTTTTCGAATTTAGCAACTTGAATGCATCGATAAGATAATCGACACCTTTTCCTCGATTAAACCTGCCAATCCAGAGCAATTGCATATTATTTTGAGAATCTTTTTTTCCAGGAACGAATAAATCAGTGTTAATACCGTTGTGAATTACAGCGATATTCTGGGGATTTAATCCCAGATCGATCAATTCTTGTTTTCCTGTTTCAGTATAACATATTATTTTATCAGCCGCTCCAAATGTCAATTTTGCACCTGTTGCTGTGTATAGATTTTGAAACCATTCCGGAGCAGTTTGTGAATTTAATCCATGATTTGTAATAACAAGTGGGGCGCTGCCTACTGTTCTTATTAAACTGCATAAATTCGTTGAAAAAAATAAGTGTGAATGAGCATGAATGATATCAAAATCCTTTTTATTTTTCATCAAACTAAAAATCATATCTGGCATTATTGAATTTCCCAATATTATAATACGAGCTTCAAATCTGATTACGTTAAAATTATCAATGCGCTCTTTTTTCAAATCTGAGTTTGTCCTTGAAGTATATACTGTTACTTCATGACCCATCTTTGCCTGTAATTTTGACATTTCATAAGCATGTATTCCTATTCCACCCACCACTGAGGGATATAAATCAGAAACAACACGCAGAATTTTCAATCAATCACCTTACATTTAATTATTCATATTATTTCTAGAATCATCAAACTAGATATTTCGGGTCGTCTTTAGTTTCATTCCCGCTTTAAATCCTTTTAACCTACTTTCTGAAATTGGATTTAAATACACATCAAAGCCGTTCTTTCCCACAATCCCATTTACCGTATTTCTTGAAAATATCTCCTTCATCCCCGAGAAGTCGTATATCCATCCCATGAAGAATAATAAGATATCATCTTTTTTAATCCCGTATTTTTCCCTGATCGATGAACCATCTACCCTGGGATTGAATTTTTCAAGATCAACTCCTGCAGGTATTACTGATATCTTATTTGCGCTTCCCCCCATCTCCACAGCATAGTCTTGTAATCCTTTGTTGATAACAAATATCTTATCTGCGCCTTTGATGGTCTTTTTCTCAAATGGTTTTGCAATCTTTCTTGTAAGTTCGCCTGGAAGCAGAGTATGTAAATGGTCTATAAGATAATACACGAAAGGAATATTGTGCTTCTTGGCCTGTTTCATCCCGAGATATGCATTAAGGATGCCAAATGCGATTATTACATCCGGCTTGAACTCTTTGATCTGCTGCTTGATCTCTTTATTGTGGAAATAAAGAATAGATGCCATATCAAGACCTGTGACCTTGACCATCCCCGGCCTGATAAGAGTTATATCAGCATCCTTGAATATCTTATAAGCACCCTTTATTTCCTTTCGTCCTGTGATTATCTTCCTCTCGTTATCATCCTTCCAGAGATATTCATAATCAATGACACGTATCTCGTGGCCTTTTAATGCCATCCGGTCCATAAGGTGGTGCTGCTGGTGTGGACCTCTTTTGATCCAGTCAGTTTCCTGGAGAACAAGGAGCTTCATTTCGATTTATCTCCAATATGATTTTTTATATCTGTCAAAATGTTTCCACTCCTTTTTGCATCATTTTCGCATCATTTTCGCATCATTTTTGCATCATTTTTGCATCATTTTTGCATCATTTTTGCATCAAAACGTTTATTTTAACACGTACTTTAAATCTCTTCTTCCCGTACCAATACGTTTCACTATCTCTTCTTCTTCCAACAATTTCAAATCTCTTGTTGCTGTAATCCTCGAAACATCAAACAGTACCAGATATTCCTTATTTGTTATGCTACCCTTTTCTCTGATATGCGACACAGCCTTTATTTGTCGCTCATTCAAACCCTTCTCCTTCAAAAGCTCTTCCGTTATTCCTTTCCTTAACGTCACTACAAGACTTCCGGAAAGTTCCTCAAAAACAGGTTCCGGAAAACCATGATTCAGGCATGAGTCGATAATTCTGTTTGTCCCGGTGCCCCACTGCTCAATGAATTTTATCCAGAAGAAACATTTCCCAACCAAGGGGTTTCGCAAAATAGATATGTGCCTTTGTTTGAGGTCTTCCACTGTCAATGGGTCTGGCAGATGCCCGCATCCCCATATCTCTATCCTGTCATCAAAGATTCGCACTTGGACATTGGCAGAAATCTCGTAATCTCTATGACAGATTGCATTTGTGATCGCTTCCCTTATCGCATCAATTGGATACTCCCATGTTTCAATCCTTTCCATCCCAACTATTTTTGCATGCAGTTTAATATGCTCCTTCACAAATTCAACCACATCTTCCCTCTGATCAATTATATTCCCACCGAAAACCTTCATGTCTATGAATTCCAGCGGTTTTGTCCCTTTAAATCTTGCACATCTAGTTTCTGATTGGGTGAAAAACTTTTGCGTACTTCTACCAAATAATAAAATAGCAGCGTTTGTTGGCACTCCTTCTTTCAATAATTTTAATTTTTCCAGAGATTCTCTGACCGGAATCTCCACATCCAACTCAAGTCTCCTTTCATATTTTGCCTTCCTTAAAAATAATCTCACTTTTTCTTCATCAATATCCCCATAACTCGCATCTTCACAAACCCGGGAGTCCCAGTAAATCTTTGAGGTTTTAAGAGCAAGATTCCTTATTTCGTCATATCCAAGTTTCTGATTTGATTTCCCAACTCTTCTATATGCTCTTCCGAAAGCAAGTACCGGTTTTTGCTTACCCTCCACAACTTCTATAATCACAACCTGCTTTTTATCGCTCTTATCAACACGAATTGAGGGATATGCCATTGGGTCTGTATTTTGCTTGACCTGATTTGCCAGACTCTCAATCGTTCTCGTGCCAATATCAACACCAAGAACTTCGCCTTTATCACTCACTCCTATGACTAATGTCCCCCCTTTCGTATTTGAAAAAGCAGAAATGCTCCCAATTATTTTATCCATTTGAGATAAAGATGGTTTGAATTCTACTGTTTCTGATTCTCCTTCCTTGAGCAGATCCTTTATTTTTATCATTCACATTCCCTTACCATATGCGATTACGCCATCCGGTCCATAAGGTGGTGCTGCTGGTGAGGACCTCGTTTGATCCAGTCAGTTTCCTGGAGTAATAATATTTTCATTAATTACCTCGACACTGTCCCATTTTCCAGTTATTTTCAAGACGCTGATTCACACAGATTTACGCTGATTTAAGGTTGCATCTGCGTTAATCAGCGTTAATCTGCGTCTAATATAATTGTTGAAATCATTGGATTTTGGAACTGTGCCAATTACCACATTAAAATTCGGCACTTTTTTGAATATCATCCTGATTATCAACAAACCACTCATGCACCTTTTCTAATCCATCCTCGAATTTCATCTGTGGTTTATAATCCAGCAGTCTCTTTGCCTTATCAATGGATGATAAGAGCCTGTTTTTAACATCCCAGTCCCTTCTCTCCATATAAACGATTCCTGACTCATTACCCGTAATCTTGTTTACCATATTTGCCATATCAATGACTCTCTGCTCTTCACCCGACCCCAGGTTAATGGCCTCGCCAACTGCCTCTTCTTTGATCCCCATTGCCAGCAGGCCGTTTATTATATCGTCAACATAGGTCCAGTCCCTGGTCTCAGTTCCATCGCCTGTGATCGGCAGTGGTAAGCTGTTCATGGACCAGTGCATGAAATTAGGTATGACATTGCGGTATTTCCCTGGCACTTCGCCCGGACCGAACACATTAAAGAAACGCGCATTAACGATAGGGAGCCCGTATAAGTTATGGAAGTAGTTCGTGTATAACTCACCCAGCAGTTTTGTTACCTGGTATGGCGTATGCAGGCTGATAGAAACATCATGTTCCTCAAAAGGCATTTTTGATTCAAGACCATAAACCCCGCAGCCTGAAGATGAATATACCAAACGTTTTACACCAGCCAGATGAGCGTATTGTAATACTTTTAACGTTCCAATCCCATTAATCATCAGGTCAGTCTCAGGATTATCAACTGAATTCTGGTTTGCAAAATGTGCTGCCAGATGGAATACATAATCAGGTTTTTCCTTATAAGCACGCTTTAGCATTTCATCATCAAGAATATCCCCGTTTATAAATACAACATTTTCTGCATCCGGAATGTTCCATTCATAAGCAGACGATAGATTATCAAGAATAATAACTTTTTTTGCATTCAATTCAGATATCTTCTTACACAGGTTACTGCCGACACATCCGGCACCACCGGTTACTAATACAACTTTATCCTCGTATTCTGAATACACATCTTCCACTTTAATCACCTATTCTGTAATACCACTTCATCCATTCAACTGTTCTTCTGATACCTTCTTCAGGAGTGACCTTTGGATCATGTTTCAAGTCTTTTATTGCTTTTGAACAATCGATAGTTTTTATATTTGTCGTAAAAGGCTCTGCTTCCTCATAGGTTACAATGGAATCGTCCTTTCCAACAGCGCTAAGGATTATATCTGAATATTCCTTGATATCCCTCTCCCATTCAGGCTTCCCGGCTACATTATATACCTCACCAGAA